>Ga0209723_1000563_pt1 | contig 67922 bp, 57 predicted proteins | sample BiotimSIPDNA_2_FD_185750 | JGI IMG/M metagenome (GOLD analysis project Ga0209723, IMG submission 185750) | Anaerobic biogas reactor microbial communites from Washington, USA - Biogas_R2 time_0 SIP DNA (SPAdes) (version 2) | ecosystem: Engineered > Bioreactor > Anaerobic > Unclassified | place... | reverse complement strand
GTCCTTTCTGATCAAATGGCCGAAATCGTACAGGCAAATTCAAATCGTTTGTAGTTGTTTTTTTGTTCAACATATTGTAAATTATGAAGTTACAAGAAAATCAAAATTCAATAACCGGACAGTAGTGGAAATTACTATCATTTTTTCTTCATGAGCTTCCTGTGCTCCATGGTTAATTATAGTACCGTCCTATTTTGCAGGAAAGTATTTTCCGACATTGAAAATCGTTTGCTCACAGGCAATATCGCTTCGCAGGCTGTCGGGAACCGGCAGGTTCTGCGATTGCAGCAACTCTATCGCCCGGTCTTTGCCGCCGAGCATCTTGACGATCATACTCGGCCCGGCCCAGTTGTAGCCGGTCGTCATCACGCGGTCAATGCCGCCGATGCCGTATTCTTCGTCCGTTACCTGTCCGATGAGCATATACGAATAAGCGATATAGGTCGCCAGAATTTCTTTGACGATTTCGGCTTCGCTTCCAACCGCGGCCAAAATCACCTCGAACGCCTGCCGATACTTGCCGATACGAATCAACCCTTTGGCCTGCTCGACAAACTGCACATGCGGCTCAAAGGCACCGACGTAGTCCAGCGTCGCCGGATCGACAAACACATTTTTCCCGCTTTCCAAGCGTTTATAAAAACCGCCCTTGTCGCGGGATTTCCGGCCCAAATGCCCGGCCTGAATCATCGCCTCCACATACGCCGGCAAGGTGATTCTGTCGTGCATCGCGTCGGAGACATTCCGCTGCAGGCTGCGAATAATGGCCGCGTGAATATCCAGCCCGACCAAATCCAGCGTCGCCAGCGGCGGCATAATCCGCCCGGTATAAGGGCCGATCAGATAATCCATCATCTCTACGCCGTGCATGACGGCCAGTTCGGTGATGCGGGCAAACAGCAGGAAGGCGATCCGGTTGCCGGCAAACCCGGCCGTGGGCTTGACCGGAATAACCGCCCGCCGCAGCCGTTTGTCGAGAAACTCGGCCATAAACGCGACGACCTCAGGATCGGTTCGGCTCTGCCCGCAGATCTCACAGGCGAGCATCTTAGCCGGCGGGTTGTAAAAGTGCGTCGAGAGAAAATGCCGGCAAAAGTCCTCGCTGCGGCCTTTGGGCAGCTCTTCCAGCACCAGGCTGGACGTCACCGAGCTGACAATCGACCCCGGACGGCGATAGCGATCGACCTGTTCGTACAGCGACCGCTTGACCGCCACATCCTCGGCCACGCATTCGAGAATCCAGTCCGCCTGGCCGCAGGCCTCTTGCAGCAGCGTGTCATAGTCGCCGCAGATGATATTATCAGCAATCACCTCCGATCGCGCCTGTGCCATCGCCTTGTCAAGCCCCTTTTGCGAGCGAGCCATACTCCGGCTGAGAAAATACACCTTCAACCCGTTTTGCGCCAGCACACCGCCGGTCAAACTGCCGACCGTCCCGCTGGCCCCCAGAACTGCAACGGTTTCAATCTTCACTGTTCAAATTCCTTAACATTCGTAATAAACAAGGTCATCGTTTTACGCGTTATTAGTTCGTAGTCAACCTCTAACCTCTATCATCTATCTTCTGACTCCTGCTATCCCCCCACTACCACGTCGGGTCGTAGGGATTTCCGCTGGTCAGCCACTGTGCCGCCATAACCGCAAAGTCGGCAATATCAACCCGGCAGTCGCCTGTCAGGTCCGCCGTCAGGGCCGGATCGCACTGAAAGACAGTGAACGCCCCGCTCATCGCGCTGGCCGACGACCCGGGCGCCGTGTCGCTGATCCGAACCCGGAAAGTCTGCGAATCGACATCCGCAATCGGCTCCCACAGATAATATTCATCAGCAAACGGAACGCTTTCAGCCCCCTGCACCGGCTGCCAACTGACGCCGCCATCCGTCGAATAGTCAATCTTCACCGTCACCGGCGCATTGCCTTCGACCAGGTACCACATGATCTCCATCGCCTTGCCCGCCAAAAACGTCTCACCCGCCGCCGGCGCATCCACCTCCAGCGTCGTTGGCGTGGGAAGCTCAGCCAGATACACGCCCGTCTGGTTGGCTGACCTTTCCCAGACAATCCTGCGGCCGGAAATGGATGGGAATCGGTCTTTAAAAGCACTGTTAACGGCAATCGCATACTCGGCGCCGCTGTCGATATCGACAGCGCGAATGTCAGAATTCGAATAACCTGTCGGTGTTTCCTGATACACGACGATAGAACCGCTAATTGCTACTCGGTTTTGATCGCCCGGCCCGCCGACAACCACGGAGACAGCATCCTCGGCAATATTGTAGCCATAGACATCCCAGCCGTCTCCGGCCTCAATCCACAGGATCCATCCGCCGCCTACCGCAGGGAAAAGCTGCGATTGGCCGCTATTGCTGACCGGGGCAGCGGGGTTGGATGTATTAAGATCCCGCCAGTAGATGCGGCTACCTTCTGCCCACACGACAATCGTTCCATCGATCGCTGAATTACCCTGATTAACGGCAGAGGCAGAAACACGTTCCGTAATACCAGTGGTCATGTCATAAACAAAAACATTGAAGACACTGCTGCCCATATCCTGTTCGTAAAGGATTAAATCGCCGCTGATCTTGGGATACCGCTGGTTGATGTTGTCCTTGTTCGGCATCCCCGGCAACGCCAACGGCTCTCGCTCCAGCAGATCGAAGGCGTAAATATCCATCTGCCCGTCCCGCTCGTCCTGCCAGACGACCACATTCCCGCTGACGGACGGATACCGCTGGTTGCCGCCGACATCGCAGATCACAACCTCGTTCGGCTCGCTCAGGATATACCCAAAAATATTGTTGTTGCTCGAGCCTTCGCGTGCGTCATGCCAAACGATCCAGTCCCCGTCAATCGCAGGCAATTGAGCGCCGCTGGCCGTACAAATCGGTACCGGCGTAATATCCGCCCGCGCCATCCCAGACACCGCCATCACCACCACTGCACCAAACACTGTCACCTGTTTCATTGTTACCTCCAAATCATTAAAAACGTTAGCGTTAAACGATGACCTTCCGACGTTTCCAATGGCAGCCCTTTTTTTGTCATCACCCCGCCCCAGGGCGCCCCATCACTTGCTCACAAAGACATGTAAGTTTACCTCATTTGACTTAAATTGTCAACCCCAATACCCTGTAAAATTCCACCCAAATAATCAATCGTCAATAATCAATTGATGCCGCCCCGACAGGGGCGAAAGAAACTCCACCCTTCGCCAACCACCTCTGAAATCTCAAATCTCGAATTCGAAATGAACCGTCTAAGCCATATCCGTCCGTATATGTCCGCGTCCGTCCACCTCGTCAGACACGTCAGGTCCATATCCACATAAATGCCGGGGCTTGTGCTCAATGAATGACGCACTCGGAACGGAACAATGGCGTCTTTGGGCGGACGCCCGTCATTGCACGGCGATGCACAGGGCCAGATACGGCACAAGGTTGAACATCAGAACGATGATTTTCATCGCACCGATGAAGCAGTAAAGGGCTGTGTTGAAAGCCTCCCGGGACAGGGGAAAGAATTTGCTGTGCATCCCGTACACCCACTCTTTGGCACAGGCACAGACCACCAACGAAAAAATCAGCAGTCCCGTATTGAAGAGAGTACACCACAGAAAAACCGTCGTGACCTCGTATATACTCATCGCCGTTTTCCTTTCAAAAAATGACTGTATCAAGCATTCTGATTAGAGCAACTCGGGACAGCCATCGTTTAATTTCCGCTTTTGCAACTTAAATAGGTGGCCGTGTCCGGTTATCCACACACCTTTTACATTTAACATTTAACCTTTAACATATTACCGCCACGAAGTTTCTTTATTCTTCACTCTTCATTCTTCATTCCAGAGCCGGAACTCGACCCACCCTTACAGGCACCCCCTGTAAGCCAACGTTAATCGATAAAGACTCTTCAATTTCAAAATCCCGTCATGGCCGCGTAAAAACCACTTCGCCGTCACGGGCATAATTGACTATCATCGAATCGCCGTCCTGCCACTCCTGCGGCGTCATCGCAACCGCCTCAATGGGCTTAAAAACCTGATAAATCGCCCCCGCCAAGATGTCAATTCGCTGCCAGTAGTCCATCCCCTCAAAGTCATCGGAAATCACGACAAGGTCGATATCGCTGTCGGGACGCTGCGTTCCGGCGGCATAAGAACCAAACAGAATGATCTTAAGCGGAGTAACACCGGCCGCTTGAACAGCATCTCGAAAATCCGAGACGATGGCTAATACTGTTGTTTTATCCATTCGAGAAATTCTCTGGTTTGATTAAGAATTTGCAACGCAATTTCCTGCGTATAAATACTTTGCACTTTTTCAATGGTTTCCGGATAGCGAGCAGCAATATTCGCTTCATTTAACCGGGCAACAAATCGACCATTTTTTTCATCCAGTTGAACAGCGATTTCTGTCAGCAAATAGATTAGATTGTGTGTCTTGGGAGGTACTTTCTGTTTCGTCTTTTGATATAGCCCCTTCAATGCTTTCTCGACCGAAAGATGACACATAAAAACAGTATAGAAAAACCGTTTTCCACTGTACATAAATGCCGCAGTATCAACATCATAATCCGCTTGCTTAAGCCATTCAAGATAGTTGGGCTTCATTCTTTACTCCCGGACAATACTCACGCCTTGACGATTTTACTGCGGCCGGTCTTGACGGCGGCACAGGCGTTGCGGGTATCGACGACCAGCTTGGCGTTCTTGACGATCCACTTGTAGTCGTAATCGGTGTGGTTGGTCGAGATGAGGATACAGTCATAACTCTTGACCTTGGCCGCCGTGAGCTTAACGCTCTTCATCTTGAGGTCATACTCGCGCATCTTATGCGTCTGCGGCAGGTACGGATCGTTGTAGTCCACCTTCGCCCCGCGTGCCTTGAGCAGTTCGATCAGTTCCAGCGACGGCGACTCGCGGACATCGTCGATATCCGGCTTGTACGCCAGCCCCAGCACCAGCACTTTGGCGCCGTTGAGGCTCTTCTTGCGGCCGTTGAGCGCCTCCATCACCTTATGAATCACATAATGCGGCATATCCGTGTTGATCTCGCCGGCCAGTTCGATAAACCGCGTCGGCATCCCGTACTGCCGCGCCTTCCACGTCAGATAAAACGGATCAATCGGAATGCAGTGCCCGCCCAGGCCGGGGCCGGGATAGAACGGCTGAAACCCGAACGGCTTGGTGCTGGCGGCACGAATGACCTCCCACACGTCAATCCCCATCCGGTCGAACACCATCTTGAGTTCGTTGACCATCGCGATATTGATGCAGCGATAGACATTCTCGACGATCTTGGCCGCCTCGGCCGCCTCCACCGACGAAACCGGCACCATCGTCTTGATCGCCAAGGCATACAGCTTGTGCGCCAGCCTGGCGCAGGTCGGGCAGATGCCGCCGACGACCTTCGGAATCGTGCGGGTCGTGAAATGCTTGTTGCCCGGATCTTCCCGCTCCGGCGAGTAGGCCAGATAAAAGTCTTTACCCGCCTTCAGCCCGGACGCCTCCAGGATCGGCTGCATCAGTTCCCGCGTCGTGCCCGGATACGTCGTGCTTTCCAGCGAGATGAGTTGCCCCTTTTGCAGGTATTTGGCAATCGTGCGGCAACTGATCTCAACATATTGCATATCCGGCTCGCGGTTGGCCGTCAGCGGCGTCGGTACACAGATCAGCACGGCATCGACCTTGCGAATCTCGGCCATATCCGCCGTCGCCCGAAACTTTTTGCTCTGGACCATCGCCCGCACCTCGGCATCCGGCACGGTCTTGAGGATGCTCTTGCCGGAATTGAGTTTTTTGACCTTCGACGCATCGATGTCAAACCCGACCACCTGCACCCCGGCCATCACAAATTCCCGCGCCAGCGGCAGCCCGACATACCCCAACCCCAGAATCCCCACCACCACGCTTTTATTGTCGATCCTCTGCTCCAGACTCATCACTTTCTTCTTCATATAGTTCTCCAAAACAGTTCGTAGTTCGTAGTTCTTAGTTCGTAGTCAAATCTCAAGCGACAAAGTCCAGTATCGTCTTGACAACATAATCTTTCATCGCGTCCGTCAGTTCCGGATAGATCGGCAAAGCCATCACTTCACGGGCGGCCTTTTCAGATTCCGGAAAACTGCCCGGCCCTTTGCCCAGACAGGCAAAGCATTCCTGCAGGTGCATCGGCACGGGATAATACACTTCGCAGCCGATGTTGTTTTGCTGCAGGTGCTTGACCAGCTCATCCCGCCGCGGCACACGAATCACATATTGGTTAAAGATGGACACGCAATCAGTGTTGATCGTCGGCGTCACCACCGGCGAGCCTTTGAATTTTTCGGTGTAATAGGCCGCGTTTTTCCGCCGCCCCTCCGACCACTTGTCCAACAGCGGCAGTTTGACCAGCAGCGCCGCCGCCTGAATCGGATCGAGCCGGAAGTTGCCGCCGATGCACTTATGATAATACTTCGGCTCCATCCCGTGATTACGCATAATAAACAGCCGATGATGCAGCGTCTCGTCGTTGGTCACGACCATCCCGCCGTCGCCGATGCCGCCCAGATTCTTGCTCGGGAAAAAGCTGAAGCATCCGCACGTGCCGATGCTCCCGGCCTTCTTGCCCTTGTACGTCGCTGAGATCGCCTGTGCAGCGTCCTCAATCACCGCCAGCGAATGCGTTTGAGCAATCGCCATAATCGCATCCATCTCGGCCACCTGCCCGAACAGATGGACCGGCATAATCACCTTGGTTTTGGCCGTCACGGCGGCTTCTATCTTCGACGGGTCGATATTGTACGTCTTCGGATCGATATCGACAAACACCGGCGTCGCCCCCACGCGGGCAATCGACCCGGCCGTGGCGAAAAACGTAAACGGCGTGGTAATCACCTCGTCGCCTGCCCCGATGTCCAGACTCATCAGCGCCGCCAGCAGCGCATCGGTCCCGCTGGACACGCCAACCGCATATCGACAGCCGCAAACGTCGGCAATGTCGCGTTCTAGCTGCTCGACCTTCGGCCCGCCGATGCAGCGCTGGGTGTCCAGCACCTCGCCGATCTGCTTTAAGACATCCTCTTTGATCGTTTTATACTGTGACACCAAATCCAATAAGGGAACCTGCATATCTCACTCCATTGAACGTTTATGTAGATGTGAATTCACGATACGATTTTTTTCCCGTCGCCAACTCCGGCGGCAAGGGCGCCTCTTCATCCAAATCCAGACACCGCAAGACGTCCGGCGCTGCCAGCCGATAACGAAACCCCGTCTCCGGACAGGTCATCACCCCCTCGGCGTCGGGCTGTCCCAGCGGATGCCCGTGCCGGCTGACCCAACCCCGCTGCCGTGCGGGCACGCCCAGCATAAAGGCATAATCCGGCACATCGCCGGTCACCACTGCCCCGGCCGCGATCAAGGCGTAACGCCCAATCGTCCGGCCGCAGACAATGGTCGCATTGGCCCCGACCGTCGCCCCGCGACAGATCCGCGTTGTTTCGTATAACCCATGCCGCACGACCTGGCTGCGCGGGTTGGAGACATTGGTCAGCACACAACTCGGCCCCAAGAACACATCATCCTCCAGCGTGACGCCGTCATAGACCGAGACATTGTTTTGAATCTTGACGTTGTCGCCGATGACTGCCCTCCCGGCGACAAACACATTCTGCCCCAAGATACACCGCCGCCCCAACACCGCCCCGGCGCAAATGTGCGAAAAATGCCAAATCTTCGTCCCTTCCCCTATACGGCACGGCTCGTCCACACACGCCGTCTCATGTACAAAATATTCGGTCGTCATTCATTCCTCTTTCAATCGTACCAGCATCGGGTGATAGTCGCCGCGGCAGCCGGTCGGGCGGCTGTGGCGAATGTCGTGAACGATTTGCAGCGACGGCAGCGCCTCCTGCCAGCGAAACCCGCCGCCGGCCAGAATCCGCCGATAGCTTTCGGTGTGCAAGTCGGTAAATCCCTCCGAAAACTCCACCGGTTCGCCATCGACGGCAATCGCGCGATACGTCGCCGCCATGCCCGGCTCAAACGGCATCGGCAAGTCCTCCCGATCCACCGACAAAAACCACCGCACGCGTGCCTTGTCCAGTTCCAGATACCCCGCCGCCTTGGTCGGCTCATACAGATGCACCACATTGTGCTGCACCGCTCCGAAAATCCAACTGAGCATATCGAAAAAATGCACGCCGATATTGGTCACGATGCCGCCGGATTTGCTCTCGTCGCCTTTCCACGACGCCTGATACCACCGCCCGCGCGACGTGATATAGGTCAGATCCACATCGAACACCTTGTCCGGCTCTGACCGCTCAACCCGCCCCCTGAGCGCGACGATCGCCGTGTGCAGCCGCAGTTGCAGAATCGTATTGATTCGCCGCCCGGTCTCCTGCTCGATCTCGCCCAGCGCCACCGCATTCCACGGATTAACCACCAGCGGCTTTTCACAGATCGCGTCGGCCCCGATCCGCAGCGCAAATCGGATGTGTGCATCGTGCAGATAATTCGGCGAACAGATCGACACAAAATCGACGCACTCGCCCTTGCGGCGAAGCTTTTCCAGATGCCGGTCAAACCGCTCAAACTCCGTAAAAAAGTGTGCATCGGGAAAATACGCATCCATCACTCCGGCACTGTCGTTTTTATCCAGCGCCGCAACCACGCGATGCCCCGTATCCCGAATCGCCCGCAGATGCCGCGGCGCAATATACCCGCACGCCCCGGTCAGCGCAAACGATTTTTCATGGTGCGATTCGCTCATAAATTGTCTTTCTGTTTTTGCTCGTTTCGTAACCAGTGGACAAACCGCCTCAAGCCGTCCGTCAGTTCGGTCTTGGGCCGATACCCCAGCCGTCTGACCGCCTTATCGACATCGGCATACGTCTGCCGCACATCGCCGGGCTGGTCGGGCAGCCGGTCCAGCACAGCCTTTTTGCCCAGCGCCGTTTCAATCGCCGCGATCAGGTCGTCCAGCCGCACGGGACGCGACTCGCCGAGATTGTAAATCGCATAGCCGCCGCACGACTCCATCGCCGCGACCACCCCGTCGATGATGTCGTCGATATACGTAAAGTCCCGCCGCATCGACCCATCGCCAAACACCGGAATCGGCGCACCCGCCTCAATCAGCCGGGCGAATTTATGGATCGCCAAATCCGGCCGCTGCCGCGGGCCATACACCGTAAAAAATCGCAGACACGTCATCCCGATGCCGTACAGATGGCTGTAGGTATGACAGATCAACTCGCCCGCTTTCTTGGTCGCTGCATACGGCGAGATGGGGAAATCGACGTTGTCCGTCTCGGCAAACGGCACCTTCTCATTGTTGCCATACACACTCGAACTGGAGGCGAAGACAAACGTCTTGACGCCGTATTGCCGCGCCGCATCCAGCAGCACCGCCGTACCGTTGATGTTGACATCCATATACCCGACCGGGTCTTCAATCGACGGCCTGACCCCCGCCTTGGCCGCCAGATGCACCACGCAGTCAAATCGGTGTTTATCAAAGACGGCCGATGCCAACTCCGCATCGCGGATATCCCCCTCGACCAGCTCAAACAACTCCGACGCCGACAGTGTGTCCAGATTGCGCCGCTTGATCGCCGGATCATAGAACGGATCGAAATTATCCAGCCCGACCACCCGCCGACCGGAATGCACCAGCCGCTCACACAAATGCGACCCAATAAACCCCGCCGCCCCTGTCACCAATATCTTATTCAGTATTCAATCCTCACATTAAACACTCATGCCAAAGGCATTCCACACATTTTACATTTAACATCTGACATTAAACATAAACATCCTACGGGCGTCCGATACTGTGATACTCAATCCCCTGCTTGCGCACAAACGCCGGGCTGTACAGGTTGCGTCCGTCAAAGACCACCGGCTGCTTGAGCTGTTTGGCAATCGCGTCAAAGTCCGGCGTGCGAAACTCCTGCCAGTCCGTCAAAATCACCAGCGCGTCGGCCCCGTCCAGCACATCGTAGGCGTTCTCGACCCGCCGAATCTTGCCCTCCAGTTCCGGGCACACCGCCTCCGGGTCAAACGCCGTGACCGCAATCCCCGCCTCCAGAAACCGCTTGATGCAGAAGACCGCCGCCGATTCGCGCGTGTCATCCGTCCGCGCCTTAAACGCCAGCCCCCACACCCCCAGCCGAACGTCCGTGCGATCCTTGAAATACGCCAGCACTCTGTCGGCAAACCGCTGCTGCTGCGTCAGATTGGCCTGCTGGGCGGCCTCGGCAATCCGCATCGGCACGTCCATCTGCCGGCCTTTATAGATCAGCGCCCGCACGTCTTTGGGAAAACAACTGCCCCCGAACCCCACGCCCGCAAACAAAAAGGCGTTGCCGATCCGCCCATCGCTGCCGATCCCCGCACGCACGCTCTCAATATCTGCCCCGCAGCTTTCACACAGGGCGCTCAGTTCATTCATAAACGAAATCCGCGTCGCCAGCATCACATTGGCCGCATACTTGGCCATCTCGGCGCTGGCAGGGTCCATAAACAAAATCCGGCTGCTCTTGCGCATATACGGCGCATACAGCACCTTCATCAATTCCATCACCGCCGGATTGGTCGTGCCGATAATGACCCGGTCGGGCTTCATAAAATCCTCCACCGCCGAGCCTTCCTTCAAAAACTCCGGATTGCTGACATAATCAAACGGCACTTCCGTCTTGGACGCAATCAGCTCGCTGACCACCTTATGCGTTCCCACCGGCACGGTGCTTTTGGTCACAATAATCCGGTACTCGGTCATCAGCCCGGCGATCTGCTCGGCCGCGCTCAACACCGCCGAGATATCCGCCGAGCCGTCCGGGGCACTGGGCGTGCCCACCCCCAAAAATATCAGCAAAGAACTGTCCACCCCTTGCTTCAGATCGGTCGTGAACACAAGACGCCCGGCATCCTTATTTCGCTTGACAATCTCGGCCAGCTCCGGCTCATAAATCGGAATAATCCCCTTATTCAGGTCGTCAATCTTCTTCTTGTCCGTATCCACACAGACGACGTGATTGCCCCCGTCGGCAAAACACGCCGCCGCCACAAGTCCCACATAGCCAACCCCCACCGCCGCTACTTTCATCTTAATTCCTTAATATAAATCGATTTATATTAAACTTCAAAACGCTCTCAACGCCCCCATAATCGATTGGGTGGCATCGGCTCTGCGCAGCAGACCGATGGAAAATCGCCCCAACTATTACTGAAGCGATTTAGGCCGCATTAATTGCGACTTGTTATATCTTATAAAAATTTACACTCCGTCCCCGTCGGTTGCGCCCAAAAGGCCCAGCCGTTCCCCCTAAAACGCTAACATTAATATCGGTAAAGAGTTAGCGGAGTATTAGCAGGACTTGTAAAAAACCGACTCGTCATATTCATATTAAACAAATTCTCGCTATTCGCTGTACGCACAGTACGTTCTGTCGTTCTCCCAGACCGTCACCTTGACCAATCGACAATCCTCAAATCGCCCGGCCAGCTTCGACCAGGCAAACGACGCCAAGTTCTCCACTGTCGGATTCAGCGATTCAAACCCCGGCACATCCACATTCAAGTTCTTATGGTCAACCATCGCCAAAAAGGACTCCTCCACCACCCGCTCGAAACGGGCGAGCCAATCCGCCGGCTCCGGCACGGCCTGCTTTGCCACCGTGACCTCGATCACATAATTATGCCCGTGCCCGGCCGGGTTGGCACACTTGCCGAACATCTCTGTATTCGCCGTCGCATCAAAATCCGCATTCCACAGCCGATGCATCGCCGCAAACTCAAATTTTTCGCTGAAATAGTACATATCGCTGTCCTCCGCATTGACGCAAAGCGTCCGATAAGGATTCAATTCAAGCCCCAGCCGCTCCAGCCGCAACTCCGCAAACGCCTGATGAACCGCCCCCCATGCCGACCGAAGCAACTCGCACAATTCCTCCAGACACAACCCCCGCCCCTGCCCGGCCGCCCGCCGAATCGCCGCATCAAACACCGGAATCGCCCGATCCCGCACGGCCTGATCGATTCGCGAGACATTGACCACAAACCCCGTATCCGCATCCAATTCCCCGGCCAGTTCCACCCACAGCGCCAAAAAGAAACTCAATCCGCTGCCGCACGGCTTGGACGCATACGAATTATACCCCGTCTGACTCTCCTCAAACGGATTAACCGAAAACCGCACTTGTCGATTCAGCCGGTGCATTACACCCACGTCAAACAAAATCACAAAAGTCATCCGCCCGCGGCGGATACCGCCATTTAACCTTTTACATTTTACATTTCCTTACGTTCTATCCACATGCATCAGCGTCAGCACCTCGGCCCGGCTGCGGGGGTCTTTCTTAAAAATCCCGCGCAGAGCACTGGTCACCATCACCGCTCCGGGCTTGCGAATCCCGCGGATCGTCATACAACTATGCGACGCCTCCAGCACCACGCTGACCCCCTGCGGGCAAAGCTGCTGCATCAGAAAATCGGCGATCTGGTCAGTCAGCCGCTCCTGAAGCTGAAGCCGCCGGGCAAACGTATCCACCACCCGCGCCAGCTTGCTGATCCCCAGCACCTTGCCCGCCGGCAGATACGCCACATGCGCCTTGCCGATAAACGGCATCAAATGATGCTCGCAGATGCTGTAAAACGGAATATCCCGCAGCAGCACAATCTCGTCGTATTTCTCGTTAAAGATGCTCGTCAGGTGTTCTTTCGGATCGTGATGCGCCCCCGCCAGCAGCTCGGCATACATCCGCGCCACCCGCTGCGGCGTCTCCTTTAGCCCTTCCCGCTGGCCATCCTCGCCCACCGCCGCCAAAATCTCCCGTACCGCCTTTTCGATCCGTTCAAGGTCCACATGAGGACTCTGTTCATTCCGCATACTTACCGCCTTAATAAAGTCTCTTTGAAACGCAACAATTCAATCTAACAGACAAAATACGTCTTTTTCCAGAAAACATTCTATTATACTTGCACCTCGCTCAAAAGTGAAAACGCTTTTTCGCCATTTTCAAGGGATGTGCGAGTATTTTGGCCCACACCCGCCCCACGGCCGACAGACACATAGTAATACTGGAACAGCAAGATCACGGCCAAGCTGGCCGACTTTGAACACATCACCAAAGACGACTATCGCGAACTCCTCCGCAAATACGGCTTCCACACCCAACACACCCAACGCCATTTATTTTGAACAACCGGCTTTTGAAGTTTTTACTTTGGGTAAATGAGAGCAGGTCAGACGCTTTTTTCGACGAGCAAAGAGATTGAAAATGGTGGACACAACTGAAAAAACAAGAAATACAATGGCGACATTCCTTCCTTGTTTAAGCAGGAAATCGTATTTTCCCCGCTCCAAAAAAACAGGCATTCATCACCATTAACCCCGACTTCTGACTTCCTTCGCTGCCACATTGCCCATTCCGGCAAAAGGGCGCTTGTATCGGACGGGCGAGGATGGTACAATGGCCTATTTGCGGAATTGTCAAAAGTCGGGGTAGGGGTATTGCCCCTTTTTTTAACACGAAAAACAGGACAGACGTGGCGGAATCCAAAGTCATTCAAATAACCGGCGCCAGCGAGCACAACCTCAAGCACATCGATGTTGTCGTGCCGCGGGACAAAATGGTCGTCATCACCGGCATCAGCGGCTCCGGCAAGAGCAGCCTGGCGTTCGATACGATCTACGCCGAGGGCCAGCGTAAGTACGTCGAGTCGCTCAGCGCCTACGCCCGCCAGTTCCTCGAGCAGATGCAAAAGCCGCAGGTCGAACACATCGAAGGCCTGCCGCCGACCATCGCCATTGAGCAGCGGAGCGCATCGAGCAACCCCCGCTCGACCGTCGCCACCACGACCGAGGTTTACGACTATTGTCGTCTTTTATACGCCCGCGTGGGCACGCCCCATTGCTGGGTCTGCGGCCGCGAGATCACCAGCCAGCACACCACCCAGATCGTCAACGCCGTCCTGACCCGCCCCGAAGGCACGAAGCTGCAGGTCTGCGCCCCGCTTGTCCGCGGGCAAAAGGGCGAACACCGCGACATCCTTGTCCGCGTTCAGCGCGAGGGCTTTGTCCGCGTGCGGATCGACGGGCTGGTCTATGACATCAAAAACATCCCGCATCTGGACAAAAACAAAAAGCACGACATTGCCGCGGTGGTGGATCGGCTCATCCTCAAGGATGGTGTGCGGATTCGGCTGGCCGACTCGATTGAAACTGCCCTCAAGGTCGGCGACGGCGTGGTCATTCTGATGCTGCAAGACCCTGGCGACGAAAAGAGCAGCGGCGGCAACGGCCAATGGCACGACGTGGTCTTCAGCGAAAAATATGCCTGCCCCGATCACCCCGAAGCGTCGCTGGCGGAGTTAAGCCCGCGGCTGTTCAGCTTCAACAGCCCCTACGGCGCGTGCCGCTCGTGCGACGGGCTGGGGACGATTCTGGAGTTTGACCCCGACCTGATCGTCTCGGACAAGACCGTCTCGCTGGAAACCGGCGCCATCGACGCCTGGCGCAAAGGCGGCAAGCGAATGAATATCTTCTACAACCGGCTCATCAAGCGGTTCTGCCGCAACTTCGGCATCAGCAAGAGCGGCCCCTACAAGGATATCCCCGCCGAGGTGCGGCGGATTCTGCTGTATGGCACGACCGACACCGACGAGCAAACCTACGGCGCCTCGTTTGAAGGCGTCATCCCGAACCTTCAGCGGCGGTGGGAGACGACCACCAGCGAGTACGTCAAGGCGCGTCTGCACGGGTATCTGTCCGAGCAGCCCTGCAAGACCTGCGGCGGCGCGCGGCTGCGTCCGGAGACCATTGCCGTCACCGTTGGTGATAAAAGCATCTGCGATGTCGCTAAGATGAGCATCGAAGAGGCCGTGCGGTTTTTTGACGGCCTGTCGCTGAACGAAGAGCAGACGCTCATCGCCGCCCAGCCGCTCAAGGAAATCCGCGCCCGCCTGAAATTTATGATGGACGTGGGGCTGGGCTACCTGACGCTCGACCGCACCAGCCGCACGCTGTCCGGCGGCGAAGCCCAGCGGATTCGGCTGGCCACACAGGTCGGCAGCGGTCTGGTCGGTTGCTGCTATGTCCTCGACGAGCCGACTATCGGCCTGCATCGGCGGGACAACGATCGTCTGCTGACGATCCTGCGAAAGCTCTGCGAAATCGGCAACACCGTCATTGTGGTCGAGCACGACGACGACATCATTCGCGACGCCGACTACATCATCGACATCGGCCCGGCCGCCGGCAAACACGGCGGCGAGGTCGTCGCCGTCGGCACGCTGGACGATATCTGCCGCGTCGAACGCTCGCTGACCGGCCAGTATATGAGCAGCGCCAAACGCATCGAACTGCCTGAAACCCGCCGCAAGGTCGTGATGAGCAACTGCATCGAGGTCCGCGGCGCCCAGGAAAACAACCTCAAGAACATCAACGTCAAGTTTCCACTGGGGGTCTTGACCTGTGTAACGGGCGTGTCCGGTTCCGGCAAAAGCACGCTGGTTACTGAAATCCTGCTCAAGGGGCTGATGCGTCGCCTCTACAGCTCGCGTCCCAAGCCCGGCAAGCACAAAAACATCCTCGGCCTTTCCCGCATCGACAAGGTCATTGAGATCGACCAGTCGCCCATCGGCCGCACGCCGCGGAGCAACCCGGCCACCTACACCGGCGTCTTTGACCTGATCCGCGCCCTGTTTGCGATGACCCGCGAGGCCAAGATTCGCGGCTATAAACCCGGGCGATTCAGCTTCAACGTCAAGGGCGGACGCTGCGAGCATTGTCAGGGACAAGGCACCAAAAAAATCGAAATGCACTTTTTGCCCGACGTGTTCGTGGTCTGTCAGGAGTGCCGCGGCAGCCGCTACAACCCCGAAACGCTGCAAATCACCTACAAGGGCAAGAACATCGCCGACGTGCTGGATATGCAGATCGAAGAATCAAAGACGTTTTTCGCCAATTTTCCCAAGATCGTCCGCCTGATCAAGGCCCTTTGCGACGTCGGCTTAGGTTATATGACCCTCGGCCAGTCCAGCACGACCCTCTCCGGCGGCGAGGCCCAGCGCGTCAAGTTGGCCTCCGAGTTGGGCAAGCCCGGCACCGGCCACACCCTCTATGTCCTCGACGAGCCGACCACCGGCCTGCACTTTGCCGACATACACAATCTGATGAACGTCCTGCGCCGCCTGACCGATCTGGGTAACACCATTATCGTCATCGAACACAACCTCGACGTGATCAAGATGGCAGACTACATCATCGACCTCGGCCCCGAAGGCGGCCTGCACGGCGGCGAAGTCATTGCCGCCGGCACCCCCGAAAAAATCATCAACAACCCCAAAAGCTACACCGCCCGCTACCTCAAAGAAAAACTCGACCACGAAAATCGCCTCAAATCACGCAGTTAGCCCGCAAAGAAGGCTACGAATTTTTGCTTTATGCCGGCATCCTTATTCCCCCTATATCACACCTTTTTAATCCCATTCGCCATCTAAGTGATTGCCAATAAATAAGATAAATAGACATTGATTGATCAAAATAGAAGTCTGGGCAAGGGGCTTGGGCACATTTTTCTTACGCAACACGATTTTTTGATTGACATGTAACGGTCAATGTGATATGCTTACGTGTGCAACCGTGGAGTATGATCAACTTTGCATGTAAGGAATCAGACATTAATACGTGGGTATCGCGAAATTGATGGGGGATTGCTTTGGTGAGTTGAAATAGGAGGTCTGTGGTGGCAGAGTGTAATAACCGAGCGGCAGCACTTTTCAAAGGTGTGGTTGTTCATAAGCCGCTGAAAATGAGTATACAGGAAGGTCCAAGGAGAGAACGGGATTTCAAAGTCACCGGTTTGGAATCAGAATCCATTTTTGATCGGCAAATTCCTGATATCACCCCAACAGTCGATTCATCGTGTGACGCTCTTTGGGACTTCTTTGACGATATTTCCATTTCTACACTTCTCAACGAAAATATAGCTTTTTCAGAATCGGCCGCTCGGTGCGACGGTTCTGTGGGTCTTTTATCGCTCGAACCAGAAGAGCAACATAGGGAGTTATAGGCGACAATTATAGGATCAGGCGTACTGATCTTGGGAAATGTTTCTATATTTATTGCTATTTTAGGGAGAACAAAAATGAGAAAGCTACTGTTAGTTCTAATGTGTTTGTGTTTGGCATCGCCGCTGTTAGCACAAAATCTGATTGTCAACCCGGACCTGGAAACCGGAAACACAACCGGATGGGGCGCTCGCTTCAATGCCGGTGCGATCCAGGTCATCACCGATAATCCTCACAGCGGCATCTACTGTCTCCGCGACTACAACAGAACGGAGACCTGGCACGGCGTCTGGCAGTCGCAGGATATGCGGGACGTTACGGAGTTAGGAGTCACCTACTCTGTCTCCGCCTGGGTCCGAACTAACCGGGAAACCCCGGTCCAAGTCTCGATCACGATGCAGTACGGTAATCCCGACCCCACCGACGGAACTCAGTATCATAACATTCTCAGCGCCGATATCGGCACTGAATGGACATTGGTCGAAGCCGAATATACAATGGTTGACAATGGGTCCGCAGATGCGACATTTTACCTTGAAGTTCCGGGAGATGCGAACGCCGAACTCTTTGTTGACGATGTCTTTTTTGGCGTGAACGATTTAAAAGCCGGCAAACCCTATGACCCTGCGTATGACCCTGTATCGGTGGACGGGTTCGTCGGAACGCCGTTTGAAGTCAGCGCGGGAGTGTACGATATTAGAGATCTTAAGCTTAAATTCAAGGCAGGTATCGATCTCACTAATGAGGAGAACATAGTGAATCCTGCGATTGACTCTCACTATGTCTATCTGCAGACCGGTGCTCCGGACGATCCGAATTTGTATTTGATTGATTACCCCCTTCCTCAGGAGTCGCTGGATGATCCTAATCAGTCATTGACTCTGGCCGATGCGGGTATTGTCCTCAAAGTGGGTACGACCTATCAGTGGCAGGTTGAAATGGTCATGAAGGATCCCAATGGCATTCCTTATCCTGTGAACAGTCCCAATAACATTTTGGGGTCTTTCTGGTCGTTTACGACCGCCAAAGCGGAGCCTGAAATACTGTCCATTACGGATCACATGCTGCTTGTCGATGGCGGGACGGAGTTTACCATCACCACCACCCCTGTGGCAAACAACTATCGCTGGTACAAGGTTTTCGGGGATCAGGATGTTGATGAAGAGGGAAATTTCGCACTCGATGACGATGTGGATCTGACGGTAAATCCCGGCAGCATTTATTCCGAAACAACGACCAAAACGCTGAAGATTAACGGCGCCGCGCCGGACGGTTCAGATGATGCGCGGGTTTATGCGGTTGCCTACAATGGCGTCCCGGGCGAGCTCAGTACGATGGTTTCAAAGCCTTCGGCGGTACGCTGGTTCTGGGCGCCGCGATTGGTGAACCTCTATGCTTTCGATGAGGCTTATGAGAAGACCTATGAAGTTGAAGTTGAGGTTGAAGAAGGCGTCTTCGAGACCCAAGAGCGCACCAGCATGGCGACTCCGGATTCGATCAGCGGCTATGATATGGTGCTGCTGAGCAATGATACCGGTGACGATGTGCCGACGCTGGTCGAGGATCTCCCGCCGGCTCCGGGCATTGATGGCAACGCGTCCTCATTGAAGTTCAACAATCCGCGCGCCAATCCGGCGGACCCGAACAACGGCGATACGCAGTATGGAGAGGTTCTCGAGAAATGGGCCGGCGCCTATAAGGACGTTACCATTTCCACATGGGTGTACAACAACGGCAGTTCCAACTGGAACAGAATCCTCGACTATGGCAATGACACCAACAACTATATGATGCTGTGCATGAATTCCGCCGGCAACCCCATCAATAATAATGCTCGTTTCTCTTTGAAGGTCGGTGGCACCGAGCGAAACTTGGATGCAGGTAACCAAACGCTTCCGGTGGGTGAGTGGACCCATGTCGCCGCAACCCTGACGGGCAGCACGGCGCGTATCTACATTAACGGTGAATTGCGCAATACGGCTACGAACTATAACAGCGGCGATCCGATTAGTTATGGCCCGGCCACGCAAAAATGGATCGGGCGCAGCCAATGGGGTTCCGGTGACGGATACTTGAATGGCCAGATCGACCAACTGAAGATTTACAACTACGCCCTTACGACCGTCGAAGTAGGTCAGGATTACCTTGAACAATCGCAGAAAGAATATGTCTGCAACCTGGAGATCTACGATTTCGAAGACTATGACACCAACGGCAACTGCCTGCTGGATTTGGGTGACTTTGCAAGTATGGCGGCAAGGTGGCTGGAAGATGATCGCATCTACCCGACTGAGGCTGAGTAGGATTTCAGACAGGTTAGTTCATTAAAGTGAAATGGATTCCGGGTGCCCGCGGGGTGCCCGGAATCCAAATTTTTGCGTACATTACCAATGCGATCATTCGCTGCGACTCGGCCCATCTGTCCGTGATGAATACGCGGGAGAGACGATTATGACGACCCCGATATCCGAAGCGGTTGTCGTTGGCAACCTGGATTTTTCTATCAGGGATTGATTCCTCAATCCAGCCGGATGCCGCGGCGGTGAAGCCAGGTCTTCAGTTCGCTCAGTTCGGTGTCAAAGATCTCGTTGTCATAGCTTTCTTCGAGCTTTTCGACCCGCTCGGCCAGGTCCGGCTGCTGGCCGACCAGTTCGGTGACGCGATTCTCGTACTCTTCCCCCAGCGCCCGCAGTTCGTCGCACACCAGATGCAGCCCCAGAATGCTCGACACGCACCGCACCATCGTCTCAATGCACTTGGGGTTGTATCCCTGCAAATAGACCGGCGTCTCGGCGATCAGCCCGATCATATCGATCTGCTGCTCTACCGCCCGCTGCATCAGATGTGTGACAAAACTGCCCGGCCCTTCATACTGGCTAAGATGAAATCCCATTTTGTCCGCCAACTCCTTTAATTCGCCGCGCGACAGCGTACACAAAACCCGCGGGTCGCGACTGTGCGGCGCAAGCCCGTCCATGCTGCCGACATACAAAATCCGCTCCACCGAAAACCGACGGCAGACAGAGAGGATCGCCTCGGCGAAGCGATCCCAATCCAGATTCGGCTCTTTGCCGGCAAACAACAATAAATTGCAGTCGGCCTGGACAAAAAATCGGTTCGTCGGATAGTCGTACTGCTGAATCTGACCGTCTTTGTACCGGACATTGGGCCGAAAAACCGCCGCCAGCTCCGTCGGCCCGGGGACGTTCAGGACGTAGAAGCCGTCCGTCTCGATTTGGCCGAACGGCAGCGCCCCCAGTTTGATCCGCAGGTAGTCCACCGTGCCCGACGAAACATTTCCGCCATCCATCCAACTGTCAAAACCCACTACCAAAGACGGTTTGTCCACAATCGGTTCGTCAAACAATCGCAACGTTTTGTCTTTCATCATTGTATCCTGTTGTCAACCTCATTTACACATCATCATGAACTCAATCCAACTCCTGCAATCTCAGCATTGCACAGCGAACAGTGAGCGTCTTTGACAGAGTTTTGCCGCACCCGATACCCAACCCGCTCGATGAGCAGCGCCCCACAGCGATAGCACCATGTGGATTCGGCGCGGTTGCCCGGCAGATTGCCGACATACACATACCGCAATCCCGCCGCCTTGCCGATCTCATACGCCTGCTCAAGTTCGGCCTGCGCCGTCGGCGCAACATCCGTCAGGTGGTATTGCGGAAAAAACCGGCTGATATGCCACGGCACATCCGGCGAGAGCTTTTGGGCGATATACTCGGCAATCTGCCGCAATTCCTCCGGGCCGTCGTTCTGCCCCGGCACTAACAGCGTCGTAATTTCCAGCCAGATATCCGTCTTGTGGGCCAAGTATTCCAGCGTTTCCAACACCGGTTTGAGGCGTGCTTTGCAGAGATCGCGATAAAATTTGTCAGTGAATGCCTTCAAGTCCACATTGATTCCGTCGAGCCACCCTCGCGCAAAGTCAATCGCTTCCGGCGTCATATAGCCATTGCAGACAAAGACATTCGACAACCCCTTCTTCTTGGCCGCCGTAGCTGTCTCTGCACACAGTTCCATAAACACCGTCGGCTCGGTATAGGTATAAGCGATACTCGTGCAGTTGGTTTTGATCGCCGCCTGAACGATTGCGTCCGGTGGATACGCCTGGCCGTTGATAACGCCATCGCCGGGGGACTGGCTGATTTGCCAATTCTGGCAAAAAACACACTGGAAATTGCACCCCGGCGCGGCGATGGAAAAACTTTGAGATGCGGGCTGGAAATGAAATAAGGGTTTTTTTTCAATCGGATCGGGGTTGGCCGCACAGATTTTGACGTAATTGAGGGAAAACAGCGTTCCGTTGATGTTTTTCCGCACCCGACAACGTCCCAGTTGGCCGGGGTTAATCAGACACCGCCACTGACAAAGAATGCAGCGAACCTTTTGCCCATCCCGTGCCTCCCACAAAACCGCCTCTTTATACGGCTGTTTTTCCATATAGACTATTATAAAAGATGTTGCATCAGAGGCAAGCCTCAATTCCGTTGTGATTGGATTTAGAAATGGAAGGCGGGCGGAAGCAGTTCTGTACTCTCGGCGGTGGAATCGGCAAAAAAAGCGCACAGAAAAAGGGAGACGGGCGCAATTTATACCCAACGAGTTGTGGGCCGCGTCTCCCCGCTGCCGTTGTGCCGAAAAGTACCTTACCGCGGATGGTACATGGCATTAATTCGCCGTCTTTGCACCGGCAACTCGTGTACTATAGCAAAATCCGCGTCCCAAGTCAAGTCAAATCTGCATGCGGTGTGGGATGGAGTCCTCATGACCAAATATTTATTATTTTTGTTTGCCCATTCCCCCCTTCAGGATTAACATTGCCTCTAATGTGGTCAATGACATTTTTAATAAGAAGTTTGTTATGACTGCATCCATTGTCGTTTCCCCTACAAAGTCGCCAGTCACCTTTCACAATATTCAATATTTCAGCTTTGAAGAACTGGATGCGGAAACGCTCTCGGATGACATTATTTTTCCGGATCAGCTTCAATTCGGCGTAAGTTCCCAACCGGCGATAATCCCGCTGGCGGAAGGCAATATTTTTGCAGTCCGAGCCGTTCTGCATCGCGGTATGTTCAGTCCGTCCGATTTTGACGAGGGTCTCCCCCAGTACATGGAAATCCTCATGCACGTGCGCTCCATAACCACCGGGAAATGACAGGGACGATCGACAATGAGATTCATCTCATAGCATTGGACGCGTTCGTCTGAGTCGGGACGCCGCGCCGAGAGTGTTTGCCGTTGATTGACGGTCAAGCGGATCGCGCGGCACACTGCACATCCCCTGCGTGTTTGGGGAGGTGTCAGGGCGTCAGGTAACGGCGTCGGTATTCGATGGTTTGGACAGGGGCGTTATGGGGCAGATCCGGCAGTGTTCGGGCGACTTCCCAGGCGACGAATCGCTCGAACGCCCGCGGGCTGGTCACCAATATCTGCCAGTCCATCGGCTCATAGCCGCTGCGCATCTGTTCCTTGAAAAAACTCTGCATCCGCCGTTCGACGGCTTTGTCGGTGCTGTCCCAGACATCCTCAAACGCCCAGAGGAGCTGGCCGCTGCGAAGGTCAATCAGTTTCAAAGTCAAGCCGGTCTGCAAATGCGGAAAAGACACGTACCGCTGGATCGTTCCGTACAGCACTGCATCGGCGCCAAAGGTCTGACGTATCGCGGCCAGATCTTCCAAGCTGTGCGATTTGACCGCATCCAGATTCATCGTCTGCCAGATCGGCTCGGATCGCATCACCTTCTGGACGCTGAACAGATGCCGTTTGCTCAGCTCGTCGGCCAGCGTTTGCGTCAGGGACTCGGACAAGTCCTGACGCGCCGAAAGATTGTCCAGCTCAAGCAGCACCACCCGGCCCACCGACGGAAAATTGGCACGCGGGTTCAGGTAGTAGTGCCCCGCGCGGGGCGACTCGGTATAAATAATCTGACGACAGCCTGAACACAAAACCAGCGTCAGCGCCGCCGCCGTTGCCAGTGTTTTCATGATGCGTTTCTCTTTCATCGTATCGTTACACGCTTTCCTTTCAGGGTTGGGGAGTGCGAACGGGTTCTGCGCCCAACACTTGCAGAATCCGGCTCAGCGCCTCAAGCTGAGCTTTTTGCGCCAGCCGCATCTCTTCGCGAAAGCCCAGCACGTCGGCCTTCGACTTGTTCAGCTCGGCGTGCATTTCCTGAATAAACACATTGGCCTCGGCCAGTTCCTTCCGGGTGCGTTCCAGTTCGGCGTTGACCGCCTCCAGCCGGAGAGACATCTCGTTGTTCTGAAGCGCAAGCAGGTTCTGCTGTTCACGCAGCGCGGCGTTCTGTTCGACCGCCTCTTCGTATTTATTGGCCCACGCGACGGCGCTTTGCACGGCGTCCGACTGCGTGTCGGGGCTGACAAACCGCCGCTCAATGATCTCGGCGTTGGGCTGAACCGCGGCCGACGGCGGCGGCGGTTCGGGCGGCGATTCATAAATAATCCGCTCTTCGATGAGGCGGCAGCTTGTCGCCAGCATCGCCACACACAAGGCAATCGCAGGTATCGTCCATTTCTTCATTTTATATCTCCCAATCAATCGGTTTTGTCAACATTGGCATAGTTACACTGAATATGGCTTTTTTTGCCGCAGGCACAGATAATTTCGATGATGGCATATTCGGCGTTGCATTCGATAATCCGCGCCTGTTCGGCAACGGCGGCGGTCGGGGGACATGCCCGCGAAGCTGAATACGTCCTGACAGGGGCGAGGCCGATTTCCGGCCCAATGCGAACACTCCCGCCGACCTTAACGCCGTCTTTCTTCATTACTTTAACACTTCGTCCAATCATTTCGGTTTGCTCTCTGTTGCGTTCTTAAGCGTGATAATCAATATGTGACCAATGCTCATCGGGGTCTCCCACGCGCAAAGGCTGTTCCTCGTCGAGGGTTTCTTCAATCTTATGCCGCTCGGGACGGCGACGCCGCTGTTTACGCGTATCGTCATTTTCACGTTCCGCCGGCCGCGGCCCGATGGAAACCGGCTGCGTGACGACCTCCGGGGCCTGAATGCGTTCGAGTGATTGATCAGGCGTCATCAGAAACTCCTTATCGCTTCTTCGGGTTCCTGTTCTCTGTCGGCAGAGTCGTCCTGCCGCCAGTGCCGCATCCGCACTGACAGTTTGAAAAGCGCCGCGGCGTGAAGCTGGCTGATCCGCGATTCGGTCAGTTCCATCACCTCGGAGATCTGTTTCATCGTCAGTTCGCGGTGGTAATACAACAGAATAATCTGCTGCTGTTTTTCCGGAAGTTCCAAAATCGCCTCGGCCAGCGTCTGCTTGATCTCATGCCGTCGGAGCCGACTGTCGGGGGCGCTGTCCTGCGGCGCGGCCAGCATATCGCCCAGCGCCGGGGCGTCCTCGTCGGCGCCGCTGATGGACAGAAAATGCCGCGCCCGGGCGGTTTCATAGACCTGATAGAGCTTATCGAGCGGCAGATCCATCGCCTCGGCGATCTGCTCATCCGAGGGTGCTGTGCCGCGTTCCTGAAGAAATCGCTCGGCGATCTCCTGTGCCCGATCAAACATTTTTTTGACCGTCGGCGGGGCAAACGACCAGCCTCGCAGCTCGTCGATGACCGCCCCGCGAATGCGGATATAGGCGTAGGTCTTGAACTCGGCGTCGCGTGTCGGATCAAAGTCGCGGGCCGCCTTGACCAACCCGATGGACCCGGCCGAGATCAGATCGTCGCGGCTCAGCGGCGGATGAAGATACGCCGCCACCTGTTGAACAATCCGATGCACCAGCGGCAGATACTGAATGATCATCTCATCTTCCCGCTGCCGGCGCGTGTGGTCGCCGTAGGCACGCAGGGCAACCCCGGTCATCGGCGTTATCGCGTCAAACTCGCCGGCCGATTGCACTGCCGCATCGGCGTTCGGCACCGTCCGCGTGTCCAGATTGTCGTTAACTACCTCCATTGATTGTCCCATACTTATCCGTGTTTGCTGTGTCGGCGCGCCTGATCCTGTGCCATCGCATCCAGCAGGATGCGTACCGCCAAATTGCCGGCGATCCGCACCACCCCATACAGCACGATCGCACCGATAGAAGCCCGGTAGGCACACACTGCCGGGTCGTGGCCGTTGAACCAGCCGACCATCGCCATCACAAAAAACAGCACCGCCGACAGGCGAATCGAAAGTGCACGTAGTGTTTTATCCATGTTTCATCACGTCGTCTTAAACCATAGCAAACTGTTCGGCCGCAGAGTCGCTGAGCAGCCCGTCGGGCAGAGTGATCATATCGCACGGCTCCAGTGGACTGCCCGGAACGATTTCATCGTAGGCCGCCACCGGCAGCCGATGAATCGTTCGCCCCAGCAGCGTTCGCAAACCCGGCCGCAGGCGCGCATCGCACAGCACAATCGCGTGGTCGATACCCTTTTCCATTACGCTCTTCCAGGCCTGCGCGGCGGCCTTGCTCAAATGCGATGACAGTTCCGGCTCAACCGACAGCCCGATGGCCTCGGCGGTCTGGGTCACCTGGCCGAGCAGCGTATGTTCCAGCGAAGGCTCCAGCGTAATGGCATAAATCCTGCCATCGCTGGCCTTGTGCTGATCGGTGATCGCACGGGCCAGTCCCTTTCGCACAAACTCGGTCAGCAGGGCCGCGCTCTTGGTGCGTCCGCCGTGCTCGCCCAGCGCTTCGAGGATCAGCGGCAGATCGCGAATCGAGATTTCCTCCCGCAGCAGATTTTGAAGCACCCGCTGGAGAAGACCGACCGACACCACTTCGGGCACAACCTCGCCGACCAGCGACGGCTGTACCTTGCGGAGTCGTTCCAGAAGAAGCTGCACGTCTTCGCGCGTCAGCAGTTCATCTGCGTGGCGGCTGAGCGTCTCGGACAGATGCGTCATCAGCACCGATTCTGGATCGATTACCGTATAGCCGGCGATTTCGGCGTTTTCCCTGTCGGCTTCGCTGATCCACAACGCCGGCAGCCCATAGACCGGCTCCTTGGTCTGAATGCCCTTGATCGGACGCTGTACCGTGCCCGGATCCATCGCCAGATACCGCCCCGGTTCCAGCGTGCCGGAGGCGATGACATGGTCATAGAGCCGGATTTCGTAAGCGGTCGGCTCCAACGTGATATTGTCGCGCAGCCGCACCAAGGGGATGATAAAGCCGTATTTCTGGGCAAATTTTTTGCGTAAAGCGCCGATTCGCTCAAAGATGCTGCTTTTTTTGCGGGGATCGACCAGACTGATCAGCCGCACACCGACCAGAATCGACAGGATATCGGCGACAAGCAGTTCTTCGACCGAGGCGTGTTCGTCTTTGGCGTCAGCTTTCCCGGCGTCTTCAGCCGAGGCGACGTCCGGGGTCTGCGTCTGCCTGCGCATCAGCCAGGCCGCCGTGCCGCAGCCGCCGGACAGAAGAAGGAACGGAATCTTCGGAAATCCCGGCACCAGCGTAAACGCCCCGATCACACAGGCGGCGATCAGCAACGGCTGACTGTGCCGAAACATCTGCCGGGTCATATCAGCGCTGACGGTGTTTTCGGAGCGAATTTTGCTGACCAGAAAACCGCTGCTGATGGCGATGATGATCGAGGGAATCTGGCTGACCAGACCGTCGCCAATAGTCAGGACGGCATACCGCTGGAGGGCGTCGCCGATGGACATCCCGTGCGTGTAGCCCAGCAGGACGCCGCCGATGAGGTTGACGGCGGTGATAATCAGCCCGGCCTTGGCGTCGCCGGAGATGAATTTGCTGGCACCGTCCATCGCGCCGTAAAATTCGCTTTCCTTGACAATCGCGTCGCGGCGGGTCTTGGCGTCTGTTTCGGTGATGGCCCCGGCGTTGAGATCCGCGTCAATGGCCATCTGCTTGCCGGGCATCGCGTCGAGCACAAACCGCGCCGCCACTTCACTGATACGCCCGGCGCCTTTGGTAATCACGACGAACTGAATGACCACCAGGATCACAAACATCACCAGCCCGACGATGAGATTGCCGCCGGCGACAAAATTGCCGAAGGTGTCGATGATCGTGCCCGCGTCGCCGCGCATCAGGATCAAGCGCGTCGAGGCGACGTTCAGCGACAGGCGAAACAGCGTCGTCACCAGCAGTAGCGACGGAAACGTGGACAACTCCAGCGGCTCATTGGAGCCGAGGACGATAATCAATACCGCCACCGCCAGCGAGATGCTGCACGCCAGCCCGATATCCAGCAGATATGACGGCAGCGGAATCAGCAGGGTCGCCAGAATCGCCACCAGTCCGGCGGCGAAGATATAATTCGTATTGGCGCCAAACCGCTGCAGTGCGGCTTCAGACGGCTGTTTTTGAGATGGACCCGTAGGTTGACTCATCGATCTCTGTTCTGACAATTATGCCTTTTTATTCTTCTCGATCTGCGCCGAAGCCAGCGGCTTGATTTCCGCCCCCGTGACTTCACGAATCCGCAGGCCGTAATGTTCGTTCACCACGACAATATCGCCGGTGGCCAGATGAATGCCCTGCACATATAACTGGGCCGGTTGCCCGACCGCCTGATCCAACTCCAGCACCGATCCCGGCCCAAGCTGCAAAAGCCGGCGAAACGGCACCTCGGTTGTACCGACCACCGCCGTAATCGGCATCTGAATATCCAGCAGCACCGACAGGTTTTCCTGACCGGCCGGCCCTGCGTCGGCCGCCTCCTGAAACTCCGCCGTCTGGACGTTGCTTGTTGCCGCATTCGTCACCGGCTCGGCCTGTTCGGTCAGTTGCGTCTTTTCGTCTGTCAGTGTTTCTGTCTGGGCCATCGATCTATCCTTTAAGGTTTCGTATGTTCAACGTCATCAATGCTGCCGCCACTGCTCATCGGCGATCAGCATCGCGCAGCGTCCGTCGTGCGCCGCCGGCCAGGCCCGCAAACACGGCTGCCCATTGACCAGAACGTCTATCGGCTCGGTGATTTTGCGATCCAATATGACCACGTCGCCGGTTTCCAGTGTTAACATCGTATTCAGCGCCATCAGCCCCGAACTCAACAGGGCGGCGACCGCCATCGGCGCATCGTGCATCCGCTTGACAATGCGGTCGGATTGTTCGTTTTTTTCTTCCGCCCGACCGAACGGGCCTTTAAGCTGTGCGATCTCGGCAATCACCTCATCCATCACCGTCAGCGTGACATTCAGCGTCACCTGCTCGCAGACCGCCTTGAATTCAAACTCGCAGAGATCTTCCAGATCGCGGAAGCGCACCGGCCAGTCGAGATAAACCAGCCGCTCGGCCTTATCGATTGTCCCCACGCCGTACTCGTCAAACCCTTTGGCCACCGCGTCGGCCAGCCCCGCGGCCGCATCCGTCAGAATCGACTCGGCCAGCGACGACATTTGCCCGTCTTTGCCGATCTCGGCGTCCGGATCGCGCAGCATACACCCGACCAATATCGCCGCCGTCTCAAACGGCAGACGGATAAATCCGATGTGCCCTTTGCCCGCTTGCGTCAGCGGTAAATAATACATCGGCGGCTGCTGTTGGCTGACGTGCAGATACAATTGTTCGGCGTAACGCTCGTGGATGCCTTCGACGGTCATTTCAAACGGCTGGCCCGACAGGTTATCCAGGCACTTTTCCAGATGCCCGGCCAGCTTGGCCGCCAGCGACTTCAGCGATATGGCCGATTCCTGACTAAATCGGTGCGGGATCCGCCAATCCACCGTTTCGACCTCCGGCGCAGGGCCTTCCGGCTCTACCAAGGCGCGCATCGCCTGCATGGCCTTAATCAGCGTGTCTTGCGTCATCGGGTTTTCCCTGAGCAGTCGGCTCATTGGACCGCAAACTCCCGGAATAGAACTTGCCGAATGAGCGGTTGGGTGCCGGGAAACAGCAACTCGTTGAACTGATCCTGCACATCGCGTTTGATACGATTGAGATTTCGGCTGCCGCGAACGTCTTCCAGGCTCAGCCCCGCAAAATACGTCGTCAGCCAATCCCGCAGCACCATCGACCGCTGATCGAGAAACGCTTTTCCCTTTTCCTTATCCATCTCCGGGCTGACCTCCAGCGAAATCGTCACGCGCACATAGCGGGTCACGCCCGGCTCATCCAGATTGGCAAGCACCGGCTCCATCTCATCGTAAGTCCACGGCGTTGCGCCGACGTTCTGTTGGGACAGCAATTCTTCAAACGCCTTTCGGGAATCCTCTTCGGCGGGTTTGGCTGTCGCGCCGGCGGGGTCGTCTTGTCCGCCCATTAACTGCGACAACGCAAAACCGCCCGTCGCCCCGGCTACGACAACAGCGCCCAAAAGAATCCATGTGAACATTCCCAATCCGCCGGACGAGGCGCCGGACGTTTTATCCGCGTCAGTTTTTATGTCATCTTTGTTTGTTTCTTTATCCTTGGCCATTTAGAATCCTTTTAGGGTTGTCCGTCTAATCAGCGCCAATCGCAATCGGCGACTCGGCGCAGTTGTATTTTTTGACTTTATCGCGCAGTGTGCGGTCGCTGATGCCCAGCACCCGCGCCGCGCGTGTGCGGTTGCCTTCCTCGCGATGCAGCGTGGCCACAATCGCCTGCCGCTCCAGTTCGGCCAGCGGACGCCCCGCCAGATCAAACGTCGCCTGCGGCGCGTCGGCAACGCCGATATCCGTCTGCAGTTCCCGCAGCAGCCAGGGCGTGTGCAGAATCGACAGCGTCGAACCGCTGCCCAGGATCATCGCGGTGCGCACCACGTTGCGAAGCTGGCGGATATTGCCCGGCCAGACGTACGCCTCAAAGATATCCAGTGTTCGGCTGTCGATTTCGGTGATGATGCGTCCCGCTTCGCCGGCAAACTCGTTGACAAACCACCAGATCAGTTCCGGCAGGTCTTCTTTGCGCTCGGCCAGCGCGGGCATATCGACCCGCACGCCGCAAAGCCGGTAATACAGATCGGCACGAAACGCCCCCGTGTGTACCAGCCGAAGCATATCCTGATTGGTCGTGCTGACCACACGCACGTTGACGCGAATGTTCTCGCGGCCGCCGACCCGCTCAAACTGCATCTGTTCCAGTGCCCGCAGCAGTTTGGCCTGAAAGCCCGGCGGCGTTTCGGTAATCTCATCCAAAAACAGTGTCCCGCCGTGAGCGCGTTCCAGCCGCCCCTTGTGGCACACCAGCGCGCCGGTGAACGCCCCTTTTTCGTGCCCGAACAACTCGCTTTCCAGCAGCGATTCATTGAGTGCGGCACAATTGACCTGCACCAGCGGCCCGTCGGCGCGTTTGCTGCGGGCGTGAATCAGCCCGGCCAGCAATTCCTTTCCGGTTCCGCTGGGGCCGGTAATCAAAATCGGCGCCGCCGTCGGCGCAACCGTCTCGGCCATCCGCACCGCACGAAGCAGCGCGTCACTGTGCCCGATGATCGGGCAGTGTCTTCCGTCCTGCCCCTGCACCGTGGCCGCCACATGTGCCTTGTGATTGGGCAGCCAGCGATCCAGCACCGCCTCCACCGCCGCCGGCACAAGCGGTTTATCGAGTACATCGGCACATCCCGCCCGCAGACCGGCCACCGCCGCCCGCGAAGCGTCCGCCGCACACAGCATCACCACCGGCAGTTCCGGATGCTCGCTTCGAAGCAGAGACAAAAGATTGCTCGCCTGACCGGCGTCTGTACCCAGCGGAAAATCACCGCTGACAAACACAAGATGCCATCGGCTCTGCTCAAGGAACGTCCGCGCCGCCCGTGCGGTCGTCGCCACGGCGCCGCGCAGGTTCCGCCGCGCCAGCACCGCCAGAATCTCGCGCACCTGACGCGAGTCGGACTCCAGAATCAGAACCTGATAAAAGACGTCACTATTCATTTGCATCTCGTTTGGTCAATTGCGTCTGTAGTTCCTCTTGGCGTGTTTCTTTCCAGGTCACGATCCGGCTGCGTGCCTGCGCCGCGGCGGCCCAGACGGAGTTCGGATACAGCCGAATCAATTCCTCATACAGCTTCACGGCCCGCGTGCTGTCTGTCTGACGAAGACAATTGGCCGTCTGAAACAGCAGCCATTGATGGGCAGCGACATCTTCGGCTTCCACCGCCGCCAGCGCCATCTCGTAGTACCGAGCCGCTTCGTCGGGTTTTCCCGCTCGATACAAAATATTCGCCAACTCCGCCGGATACAATACCGCATCCGGCCGATCCGTCGCACGCAGCACATCAAACCCCGAAAGGGGTTGTTGTGGACCGGCGGCAGGTGTTTCGTGTTGGGGTGTTTCCGATGTCGCCTTTACGGTACCGATTCCTTCGGCCGCAGTATTTTCGGACGGCGTCATCGTGTTCGCTTCGCTCTGCGCCGGCGTCCCGAGCGACATCACCTGCTCGATCAACTGCATCAGCGAGACATCCTCTTCCTGAGGCGTTTGGACACTCACCGCCGAGGCCGTTTGCGTCATATATCGGTGACGCAATGCGCGGGACTCTGCCAACAGATCATTGGGATCGTCCGCCGTCAGTTCCGCCGCAGTGGCCGACGCCAGAAGCATCGCCGTGCCGCATATTCCGATGTAATATCGCATCTGTCTCATGGTCTGTTCGATTGCTCCAGCAACCCTGCATACGCCAGCGCCGCCCGGTCAAACGCTTTCTCTTGGGTATAAATCTCACCCAGAAGGTCATAGACTTCGCGACGAAGCGTCTCAACCTGAATATTCAGGTTGAGCACGTCCAAGCAAATCGCCTCGGCCTGTTTTTTGTTCCCGTTCAGCCAGGCAATCCGCGCCAGCAAAAAGGCCGCCCGCTGACTGTCGCGTCCCGCCGGCAAGGCGCCAATCGCCTCGTTCAGTTCGTTCCGCGCCGGCGTCAGTTCATCGTTATGCACATAACATTCGGCCAGTTCCAGCGAAAGCTGCGCACGCAGCCGCGACTCGGCGACAAACGGAACCCTTCGCCGCAGCATCGAGATCGCCGTCGAAGGCAGATCGATTTGCCGGTACAGCCGCGATTTGGCCAGCATCAGTTCGACCGAATCGTCCTGACTGAGCCGCGCTTCAGGAATTCCCTCAAGGATATTCAGCGCCGCCACATAGTGGGACTGTTTCATTTCCGCGTTGGCCAGTTCAAGGATGATGCGAACATAGTCCCGATTGCTCAGTTTGGCCCCCAGCGCCATTCGCAGCGTCTCGGCCGCTTCGACAAAGCGCCCCGTCTCGATATACGCCTGCCCCAGCATATAACACGTCTCCGGCAGCCGACTGTCATTCAGATCGGTCATCAGTTCCAGCGTTTGGGTCAGCCACGTGACGGCCTTGTCGGCCTGCCCCTGTCGAAAAACACACGTCCCCAGCCCGAATGCTGAGCGCCGCCGCGCCGCCTGACTGACATTCAGATAATAGACCCGCTGAAACATCTCGGCGGCCTCGCTATAGCCGCCGTTGTTCATCGTCGCCTCGGCCAGCGCAAGCAGCGCCTCATCCAAAATTTTAGCGTTCGGATAACGAATCAGCAGTTCGTTCAAATCGGCCTGTGCGCCAGTGTAATCGCGAAGCTCCGTCTTGATGCGGCTGGAGCCGAGCAGCGCATACGGCGCCAGCGGATTGTTGGCATATTGTGTCGCCAGCAGCTTATACTCGCCCATCGCCGTCGGCGCTTGTTCGGAGAGTGTGTAGAGTCGTCCCAGGCAATAATGAGCATTCGGTGTCCGGTGGTCGCCGCGATACCGCAGCATAAAACGCTGCCACACTGCAATCGCCTCCTGCGTCATCATCGCATTCAGCGAGTCGGAATCCGCAAATTCGGCCGGGTCGTACAACTGTGCCGTCGCCCCGTCAAACCGCCAGAACAGCCCCGCCGCACCGGCGGCGACCTCGGCCAGATAGTTGCGTTCTACCTGCGGCAAAAACAGCGTCGTTCGCTGCTGCCGAACGGACGCAGGCAGGTCGCTCAATATCAGATTGATCTCGGCTTGGGCGGCGTATTGCTGAAACAACTGCTCCAGCGGGGCATCCATCGCGTATGCCGACCATCGCAATCCGATGGAGCGGCTTGGATCAAACTCGATTTTCGGTGAAACGACTGACTGCGATAGAGGCTCAATGCCCGCTGTCAAAATAGCGATTAACTGGGCCTGATCCGTCACCGCAAACGTATGCACCGGCTGGGAATCCGACCAGAGTACCCCCGGCAGGTCGGCGTCCAGATTATTCGCCCGAAGCAGATCGCGCGTCAGTGCCTCGGCGGCCAGAAAATAACAATCCGCCTCGACAATCAACGGCAGTTGATCCTCGATGGTTTTCAGCAACGCCATCGCCGTGAAGGCGTGCCGACGCGCCTCGGCAAAACTGCAGTTATGAGCCTGAATATACGCCAGATTGTAATGGGTCAACGCACGCACCGCCGGCCAGCGGCTGTTCAGCGCACGGTCGAACAACTCCGCAATCACAGCCTGTTCCTGAGACTTCTGAAGGCTCAACGCCATTTGCAGCGTCAGCCAGTCGGCCAACGCCTCATTCTCCGGCGTGCGTGTGGTCAGATTCCGCCGCAGCCGCTCATAGACGTAGGCCGCTTTGTGATAGTCCTTTGCGGCATAAAACGCCTCGGCAGTCTGCAGCGAAACCGCCTCGTCCAACGCCTCGGCCGTATGCCGCCCCAAGTCGATTCTGTGCAGCAGCGTCGCCGGGTCCGCCGCGTCCTCGACTTGCGGCAAAACGGGAGGGGCGGGTTCTGACGACTGGGTTTGAGTTAGTGTCCCGGCTGAAACTCCGGTAATACCCGCCGGCCGAAAGACAAGATAAACAAGAATGCCGGTTAATACAACCAGATTCACAATCAGGACAAACTGCGTCAGGGTAAATGATCCGCTGCCCTTGCGGTACGCCGCAGCGGGCACAAGGTCCGACACTTCAGAGCGGTAACGTTCTTCTTGTCGAATTTCAGACAAATCCCCGCCGAAAACATCGAGAGTCGTTACGTCCAGTTTTACGGCGTCACCGAATAACTCGGACAAGTTCGGAATAGCGGCCTTAGACCCCGAATTGTGCTCTTTTTTCTGGCTCATTTTTCCTGTCAGGTTCGTCGCATCGAGCAATTTAAGCGCAATATGCGTTCAATGACCATCGGAGCAAAAAATGTGCCATTAATAAAAAAACAATACTACACGACAACAAATGCCGATTGATCGCTCAATAATGAGGATATATGGATCCCGCTGAATTGCATCCGCTGCCATCTGTCTGGCTTTTATACACAGGAGTTGCGAACGCTTTACATCAGGTTTTCGCGGTACCAGTGGATGGCTTTTTCGAGGCCGTGCCGGAAGGGGACGACGGGGGTGTAGCCGATGAGGGCCTTGGCTTTGGCGATGTCGGCCAAGGAGTGTTTGACGTCGCCGGGGCGCGAGGGTGCGTAGCATGGGGCGACGGTGTTGCCGGTCATGTGGTTAATCAACTGAATGATGGCATTGACGGTGATTTTGTCGCCGCAGGCGATGTTGACCACTTCGCCGCCGGTTTTCGGGGCGCGGGCGGCCAGCAGGTTGGCGTGGACGACGTTGTCGATGTAGGTAAAGTCGCGGCTTTGCTCGCCGTCGCCATAGACGGTCGGGGACTGGCCGCGGAGGATGGCCGTGACAAAGGCGGGGATCGCGGCGGCGTACTGGCTGGTCGGGTCCTGATAGGGGCCAAAGACGTTGAAGTACCGCAGCGAGATCGTGTCCAGCCCATAGACCTGCGAAAAGACGCTGCAATAGTATTCGCCGAACAGCTTGGCGGCGGCGTAGGGGGACTTGGGGTTGGTGATCATCGTCTCGACCTTGGGCATCACGGGGCTGTCGCCGTAAGCCGAGGAACTGGCGGCATAGACAAAGCGTTTGATCTTGCTGTCGCGTGCGGCCAGCAGCAGCGTGAACGTGGCGTTGACGCAGTGCTGGTGGGTCACGTCGGGTTCGTCCACGCTGCGGGGCACGGACGGGACGGCGCCTTGATGCAGGACAATGTCGATATCCTTCATCGCACTGCGGGCGGCGTCGGGGTCGCCCATATCGGCTTCGATAAAATCAATCTTGTCGAGGATGCCGTTCAGGTTGCTCTTTTTGCCGGTCAGCAAGTTGTCGATGACGCGGACCGCGGCGCCCTCGGCGACGAGGCGGCGGCAGAGGTTGGAGCCGATAAAGCCCGCTCCGCCGGTTACGAGAACGTTTTCAGCCATTGTCATATCCTGTCAATGTTGCAATTAAACGGTTTGCCCCATCGGGACGCGTTGGTATTCCTGATACGCCCGGTTGACCTCGCGGAAGTAGCCGCCCTTGCGTGTACGGACGCCCATCAGGACGGTGCCAAGGGTGTTGGCATTAATGTCGCGAAGCTCGCGGAGGATACGCATTGCTGCGCCGCGGTGCGTCGTGGCGGCGTTAAAGACCACGATGGTTCCGTCGGCGTTGGCGGCCAGCACTTTGGCGTCGCTGACGAGCATGGCCGGACCGTCGATCAGGACATAGTCGAACTGATCCTTGCAGCGGGCCAGCAGGGTCTTCATCCGGTCACCGTTGAGCAACTCGGCGGGGTTGGCCGGAAGCGGGCCGCCGTCAATGAGGAACAGGCCTTCGATGCCGCTGGGGCGGATGATCTGTTGTTCGTCGGTACACTGGCCCATCAGGAAGTTGCTCAGGCCGTAGTCGGCCTGCTTCGCGGACGAACCGTCGGTTTCGGCACGCGGGAACAGGCGACCGGTCATCGGACGGCGGAAATTGGCGTCGACGATCAGGACGCGCTTGTCTTCGCTCAGCAAGGTGCTGGCCAGGTTGACGACGACAGTGGTCTTGCCGTCGCCGGCCGAACTGCTGGTGACCAGGAAGGTCTGATGCGGCTGGCCGCCGGGGCCGGAAAGTTTGAGGTTGGTGCGCAACTGACGGTAGCACTCGCTGGTGATCGAATACGGGGCCTGCCGAACGACGTGATAGAGATCGACGTCTTCAACGTCCTCATCATCGTCGGTGTGGCAGACCATCCCCATCAGCGGGACCCTGATATGGCGCATCACGTCGCTGGGGGTGCGCAGCAGGTCGTTGAGCAGCTCAATGGCGAAAGCCAAACCGAGGCCGGCCAGCAAACCGAGCACAAAGCCGCCGGGGAAAAAGATCTGCCATCGCGGGAAGCTGACTTCGGTCGGTTCGAAGGCGAGGCCGCCGGAACGCAGCTTGTGAATGACCGGATCGCTGTACAACGCATTGAGCTTTTCGATCAGCAGGTTCATTTCTTCCAGCAGCTGCTGCTGTTCCTCACGCTGGGTGTCGTAGCGGGCAAAATCAGCACGCACCCTGTCAAGCTCCCGGTATTCTTCCTGTGCGTTCTGGATCTGCCGCGTGATTGTATCAAGCTGCTGGGTCAGTGCGGTCATGCTGTCCTGTGCGTTGCGGTAGTCGGAAAGACGGTAAATTTCCGCGATCTCGCGTTGGCGATAGGCCAGATCCGCCTGCATCTGCTCAAGTGCGGCGCGGGTTTGTTTGACCGTGCGGTGTTCTTCGCCGAATCGAGCCAACTGACGCTCCAGTACCGGTTCCGTGGACGCGATGTTGGCTCGCATCTGTCGGGCGATTGGATCGCGCTCGATCTGCTCGCGCACGACATCGTCATATTCGACCGCCGTGGCGCGTTCGCGCAGCGTGGCGATAACGCTTTCGAACCGAATTTTTTCAGCTTCCAACTGATTGAAGCGTTTTTCGACGTCGGCCAGTTTTTCATCCATATAGTCGCGAAAGCTGCCGCGGTCGCCGACGTTCAGACGCGCAAACCGCGTGCCGGCGCGAATGCTGTCAAGGCTTGATTCAACCTGCCGTAAGTTTCGCTGAATCGCGTCGCGCTGGCGGATGCGTTCGGCCAGTTCATCACTGATGCCGCTTCGGGCCAGCTCGCGCTGATTACTCAGAAACAGCCGGACGGCGGTATCGACAATATCCTTGGCCTCTTTGGCGCTGGCGCATCGCATCGAGACCACGATAAAGTTGTAGTCGCGCGGCGCCGAGACGCGGAAGTTACTTTCCAGATCGCTCATCGCCTTTCGCACGGCGTCGGCCTCGGACGCGACAGCGCCGGCAGCATCCACTTGGGCATACTGCCTAAACCATCCCGTCTGGCGAATCGCATCTTGACGCAGCATTTCCTGCAGCATATTCCGCTGGGTCATCTGGGCAGCTTTCGTCGCGCGGAATTGATAGTAGATGTCCCGTTGCGGCTGCGCGGCGTTGATCTGGGTCGGGTCCTGCTGGATGGGAGACAGGACTTCAATCTGCGTCATGGCCGTATAACGCGGCATATACCGGCGGAACAAAAACCATGAGCCGCCGCCGATGAGCGTGCCGAGAATAGTCAGCGACACAATCAGGAGTATGTGCCGCCGCAGGATGCCCAGAATCTCTTTAGGCGTAATGGCTGAGGCGGGCGCGGTTCTGACCATGGCGCCGACCGGCGGCGCGGCGATAGGACGCTGTCCGAGCAGTGCGTGTGCTGGATTGACACGTTGTATTGGATTATCCATAAATCTGTTCTCCGGAACGGGATTCTTGATTTTCTCTGAATTTACATATTCGTCTGCTGCTGCAACGAAGCAATACGTTCTTCTATATTTTTACGATCGGTTTCGGAAACTTGAGCGGGCGTCTGCAACGCTTTTTGAAAATTCTCCAGAGCCGCTTGCGTCTCGCCAAGCGATGCGTGGACAAGCCCAAGGTGATTGAAGACCTCCCACGGAACCGCCTGTCCATGAACATCATAAAGATGAAGCGCCCGCAGAAGATTTTGTTTGGCCTGCTCATACTGTCCGGTTTTGAACTGGGCAAAGGCGTACGTATCCAGATACGTCGGATTGCCCGGATCGGACTGGTGGGTACGGCGGGCATACTGGACGGCCTGGTCGAGACGTTCATCGTTAATGATCATCAAATACGCCAGATTGTTAAGGATTGAGGCATTGTTCGGAACGTGTTCCAATATCTGCTCAAACAAGTCCATCGCCTGCGTCATATACGCCCGGTCGGCGGTCTTGAGAAAGGCCTGCACGAGGAGATTGGCTTTTTTAAGCGCCAAATTGTTCCAATCGGAACTTCCGGCATCGGTGAGCGCAAGGCTCTTGTCAATCCATTCCAGCCCTCGGTTGAATTGCTCGTTGTGCAGCGCCAGACGGTAGTTTAGCAGCATACCCGGCAGCGTGTCCCGATTGCTCTGTATCCACTGCATCGCCACGTCCTGCCCGACGGTTTTGAGCATCATCGATAGCGCCGAATCCTGAAATATATCATAGGCGCCCGATTTGTCCAGAGCGGTCAGGAAAAGCGTCTCGGCCCTGTCCCTTTGCCCCTGCTTGAACTGCACCTGGGCCATGTGGGCATAGGCAACTGCCGCGATGGGCGTATCAATCATCTCGGACGCAACGGAAATCGCTTCATTGTATTGCCGATTTTCCGTCAACGCGATCAGATAAATATCCAGCAGGGTCGGGTCGATGTCGCCCTGCTGACGGAGCATGTCCCATGCCTGTTTGAGGTACTGTACCGCTTTGGCGGGCTGATTTTGGGAAAGATAAAACCGTCCGGCCCGCATCGGCCAGAAGGACGCATTGGGATACAACTGAAGGGTCTGGGTGTAAAACCGCTCCAGATCGTTCACCCGGTTGTTCGTGATATAGAGCGATTCGAGCATCTGCCGCATTTGCAGGGGCGCCTGTGCACCCTGCAGGCCGGAGACCAATTCGCCGATAGCGGCGTCAATCTGTCGCAGTTCGCTATAGAGGGTTGCCAGGTCCATGCTGACGACGGGATTGGGCGTCAGACCTTTGCTGCGCTGCAGGTCTTCGATTGCCCGGCTGGGCTGATTCATCAGCCGGTAAATACGGCCGCGCAGACGCCACGCGCCCGCGTTGTTCATATCCGATTCAAGATACCGGTTGGTCAGCGTCAGGGCGTCATTCAGGAGGCCATCGGTCATTTTCGACCAGGCTTCCAGCAGCAAGACAAGCTTTTCGTCCGGATGCCGTTCCTTGAAACTGGCCAGCTTATTGCGTGATTCTTCGGCGTAACCGCTGTCCAGATACTTTTGAATCAGCCATAATTCGTCGTCTTTTTCAAGGTCGCGTTGCGACAGCAAGTCGAGAAAGTCTTTCAATTCCGAACGGTCGCCCGTGCCTTCGGCGGTCAAGACCAATCCGCGCAACACGTTGATATTTGTCGGGTCGGCCTGATGCCTCGTTTTAAGAATCTCTTCGGCCTTGTCATACTGGGCATTTTGCAGATAGTAACGCCACAGCAGATTGTCATCGTCGCGAAGAAGTTCTTCGGCTCTATCGCTCTGCTGCGTCTGGCGCAGGAAGTCGGCGTAGGCGGCCTTTGCGGCTTCATTGTCCGGATCCATCGTAATGGCCTGCATATACGCTCTGTCGGACAGTTCGATCAAGCCGCTTCGTTTGGCGACGTCACTTTCGGCTTTGGCTATCCGCAAAGCCATATTGCCGAGCATGACCGCATTCGCCGTGGTGGGTTGGGTGCGCAACAACTGCTGACGGATCATCAGAGCGCGATCGGGGGCCTGTTCACTGATGATTTCGGCATACACGCTCTGGAGCTGCCAGTCGTTGGGGTTCAGGACGATGGCCGTGGTGATCGCTCCCAGCAGCTCGTTTTGCTGTTCGGAGGTCAGACGCGTGCCAAGCGCGCTGTTTCGGTGAAACAGAAGGGACGCATGATTTTTGCTGTAAAGGCTGTTGATGGGATCCATCTGGATCGCCCGTCGGCTGTTTTCAACCGCGGTGTCGAGATTGTCCAACTCCTGATAGATGTGGCTTTTGAGATAATACCCGAAGCTGAGCAGAGGCCTGATGGCCAGTGCGTCATCGACCCGCCGCAGAGCAAGGGAATAATTTTCTTTGAGTAGTTCCACCTGAGCAGCGGCGAGATTACCTTCGCAGCCGTCCAGGTTACGGCTGCGATAAATACGCCATAGGGCCTCGGCGGCGTCGCCATCTCTGCGTTCCAACGCAAGGCTGAACTGTTCGGCGATTACGTCGGCGTCATTGGTTTTGTCGGCGGCGGCGGCTTGATTGAGCATTTCAAGAGATTTGTCAAACTCTCCCTGTGACCGGTAGAAAGCGGCTTTGGCAAGCGCCCGTTGTTTGGGATTTTGGATGTTCTCGGCGGCTTGAAGCTGAAGTTCGGCATTGCGCGCGACCGGAATGGCCAATGGATCCGGCTCATCGGCACACAGACGAAGCAGGTAAATAGGCTGTGTGCCCGGACGCTGCGACAGGTACGCGTCCAGCAATGCGACCGCGTCGTCTTTTTTGTTCTGCTGTAGATAATGAATGCAGGCCGAGCGTAAAAGCGACTCGTCGATCCGATCCGGCGCCGCGGAAATAACCTCAAACAATAACTGCTGTTGCCGATCGCGAAGGGTATTAAGGCTGTCGAGCATTGCTTGTTCGGGATCCTGCTCCTCCGCTTCAAGCTGTGCCAGCTGCCGCGTAGTTTGTACGATCCGGGCCGAGACCCATCTTAGCTCCAGAACGTTTCTTTCGGTGCTTCCCTCGGGAAGGGCCTCAAGGGCAGTCGTGATTCGGTCGGCGTCATGAAGGGCCAGGGCGGCGTCAAGGATGAGGTTTTGGCTGCGCGCCGAGACGCCATAACGCTGCTGGTGCATCTGAGAAAAGTTCATCACCCTATCCCATGCCTGAAAGCGGGCCATAATGTCGGCATAGTCAAGGATAAGCGAAGGCTTGTCCAGTATGGCGCGCGTACGGCTGAACAACTTTTCAAGGAACTCGCGCTGCAGACCGAATTGATTGTCGTCTTGAGCGATGCGAGCCAGCACTATACACAGGACCGGATCGATGGACGAAGCCTGTTCGGGGACATCCAACGCCTGGGCCTGTTCGTAGGCGCGATACAGCAGACGTGCGGCTCGGTCCTGTTCGCCTTTGGCCAGCGCCAGAATCCCCTCCCATTGCTGCACGGTCATGTGCTCGCTGCTGCCGAAATACTGGCCGATCTGTTCGACCAGCGGCTCGGCTTTTGCAATCCATCGCCGCGCGTCGGCGGAACGGTCCAATGCATGTTCGAGATAACAGCGGGACAAAAAGACATTCAAGGCGTTTCGATAAGCCATGGTGCGGCCCTGTTGCGGACCGGGAATAACCCGTACACACGGCTGGGTCGCTATGTCTTCAGCCAGAGCAATTGCGTCTTCCATCGCCGCCGTATCGTCGAAGGCCGAGCCTTTGCGATACAACAGCGAAGCCAGACGGAAACCGGGTTCAAATTTGCCAGGCGCCAGCCGTGCGGCCTGTCGGGCGGCTTCAATCGCCCGATTCAGCTCCGCCTCGGCCGAGGAGCTGCCCGGCAGTTCGTAGGCCTGCGACAAGACCGTCAGCAAGTCGGCGTTCGGCGCAGTGGCTTGGATGTGTTGCTCCAGTTCAGCGCGGAGGGCTTCGACCTTTTCGGGGTCGTTTCCGACCATCAGAATCTCATGGCGGTATCGAACGGCCAGTGCCGCAGCCTTGTTGTCGGCATTTTGGACGGCCTGGTCCAGTTTTTCCAATGACTCCTGTCGCGCTCTGTCGCGGGCATTCAGCAAGCCGGCTTGAGCGTCCAATTCGCCACGCAGGAGGATCGCCTCGGCCATATACCCGTAGTGTGAGGATACGGTGGGTTCCCGTTCGATGAGCGTTTCAAATCTTTCAATCGCCTGTGTCAGGAATTCCCGACGCTCGGCTGTTCCGCCGCGCTGAGCGATGGCCAAAGCGGCCCGCCCGTGCGCCAGCAGCATCTCGGTGTCCACGTCAACGCCTTTTTCACGGCATATTTTGATCAGTTCCGAGGCGTTGTCATGCACATTTTTCCAAGCCTGCCAGGAACCGCTGTCGGCCATTTCATAGAAATAGCGTTGTATTTCGCGGCGCGCGGGAATATTCTGGGTATCGATATTGATGACGGTGTTCCAGCAGCTCATCGCTTTGGGCCAGTTGGCCTCGTGGTTTTCGTTATGAATCAGATGGAAATCGGACATTTCAAAAAGTCGTTCGATCTTCCAGGCGTCGGTTTTGCCGTAGGCGAAGGCCCTGCCGAAATACCGCTCGGCGGCCTCGTAGTCTTCTGCGGCCAGCGCTTGACGGGCTTTTTCAAGGTTGGTTTCGGGGTTGCGGCCGGACAAATACCGAATCCCCAGCGCACCGACGCCGATGGTACACACCGCCAGAAAAGCAACTGCGATGATAACGACTTTTTTATTCAGCTTTTTTGCCATAACTTAAATCTCTCCAAAGGATTTCAAAACGCCCCGACAAAGACATATCGCCAGCTCTATTGACCAAACGTTCCCAATCCTTTTAATGTTCTGAGGGTTCGATTGTTTCGTGTTCCTCTCGGTTGGCGGAGTCCCAGTCGGGCCAGTGGCCCTCTTCCAGCGCCGGCAGGAGCACCGGAAGGAGTTCTTCGGACGCCTTGACCATTTGTTCGCGATTGGGATAGACGCGACCGAAGGCATCCACCCCGTAAAACTGCCACTCGACTTTTGAAAAGTACGAGTACTTGCTCAAAAAGTTTTGCGATAGATACATGCGTGTTTCGGTGCGGCTGCCGCTGTATTGTCCGTTGACGTGGAACAGATAAGCGACATGGAATTCTACGGTCGTCGCCAGCGCCGAGCCGCCCGTGCCGGTGAACAGGATGTTCTGGTATCGAAGCGTCTGGGGCTGTCCCCCACCTCGTACCAGTGTCGCGGTATCGACATAGCCGGCCTTGCGCCGGTTGCCCCCGCCCACATAGCACTCATCCGGCACGTGCGGAACCATATCCGGGTCGCCGGTATAGTAGGTTACAAAGATCGAACAATACCGCAGCGGGCTGGTCGGCTCGGCGTCGGGGTCCTCAATGATCCATTGCAGGTAGTCCTCGGTTCCGAGCGTGGCCAGAATGTCGGCGTTGTCGATACGAGTCTTGTTTCGCACGACAAACGGCAGCAGCGCCGCTTCGTCCATCTCGTGCAGGCTCTGCTTTAGCGGCAGAGGGTACTTGGTCAGATGCCAACCCAGCGCCTGAATCACCAACGACTTGGTCGTCGCCGCAGTCAAGAGCAGCACCGTACAGACCAGAAAGGCCGGGTGGAGATAGGCTTTGAGCAGTGTTTTCATCTGCGAGCCTCCATACCGGGACCTTGTCCGCGTCGGACAACAATAACGTCTTCGGTTATTTCCCCTGCCTCTTCATCGACAAAGAGGTTGCCCATCAGCCAGGCGATGCCGCCGTAAAAGAGAAATGCCAGCGGCAGCATCAGCATCCCGAGCAAGTCGTGATAGACGCCCTGTGCGTATTGCGGATCCCAGAAGATATAAATCAGGGCGGTGATCAGCACGCGAATAACATTACAAAGCACCGCAATCGGGATGGTGGTGATCAGCAGAACCAGCCGCTGCCAGAGCGGACGGTCGTGCAGATACGCCATCGCCACACCCAGCGCGACAAACGCCATCAGCAGCCGCATCCCGCTGCACGCCTCGGCCACCTGCAGGCTCGGCTCCAGCGGAACGCCGCGGTACAAGACATCAATCACCACGCCGCGCAGCGAAGCTTCAAGATCGGGAATAACGTTCAGCACGACCGCGGCAGTCTGGGCGGCCAGCCCCTGCATCGGCTGTGTGATCTGTGTATAAAGCCGTCCCGGCAGGGGAACCGCAAAAAACAGGTAAGCAATCGGCAGCCAGGTCTGTTTGAGCATTGCCCAGCCCCCCACGAACAGGGTCGTTGCCCCGATGGCGGCGATGAATATCAGCGGGTCGCCATAGGAAAACTTGAACTGAATCGTATTGAGCCAGTACACCATCAACAGGAGAATCAGCGACCCCAAGCCGAAAAACCAACTGGTTCGCGGAGTAATGTCGAGTATTTTGTGCCGATTCTGGTGCAGAAAATACAGACTGAACAGCGGAATCAAAAAACCGTGCGACCAGCTCGGATCGGACATCCAGCGGCTGACGGTCTTGCTGATTTCAATGTGGAAGAACCAGCCCAGCAGACCGGCAAGGATCGCCAGCTTGACATAGACAGACAGATCAAGCTGCCCCCATCCCGCTATTCGCGGCTCGGCGGCTTGTACCGTCGTGTTTGAGGTTTCTTCGATATAGGTCATGACTGTGACGCGCTAAAAACGATTAATCAAAAAAATGTATCACTGAATGTGCGTCCGAAGTGCCGGTCCGCAAAGTTGCGGTCATAGATAAAACCAAAGCCGTAGGTGGCGCGGAAGGCGTTTCGCAGGACTGCCTGCCAGCGGCTCGTGCCGTGCGTACCGACGTTGATCAGGTCGTTGGGCTTGATGAAGAAGTCAGGCTGCTGGCCGCGGGCGATCTTCTGCAAATCCACCAGGACGGTTTCTTCCTGCATCAGTCCGGCGTCGTTGCGCCCGATGCGGCGGACGACCTCAACCTTTTTCGGCCAGGCAATGGCGTTCAGACCGCCAGCGGTGGCAATCGCCTGTTTCAGCGTGATGGGCCGTCCGGTAATCGGGATCGCGCCTTGGGCGTTGACATTGCCCATCACCCAAAACTCGCCGATCAAATCCACCGGCACGGTAATCCGGTCGCCGGGACGAATGACAACGTTGTAACTCGGATCGCCGGCCAAAAGTCTATCCACGGGGATTTTGATCACCCGGGTGTTCGTTGCTGTGCGTCCGAGGTCGTCCCGACCAAAGTCGCGGGATATCGGCTGCGGCTGGATATCGTCCCGCCGAATGACCGGCGGCGCCTCGTCCTGAACAGAGTCGATGCCGTCCAGGGACTTGGGTATCCATTGGCCGTCTTCAAAAACCCATTCAACTTGCGCGGGGTTCTGCGCCAGCGACACCCGCGGCTGTGCGGCATTCGCCGGTTTAACGACATCAAGCGTGCCGAGACCATCGGGAATCGCCAAGGCCTCGAGTTCCCGACGTCTGGACGGTTCGGACGAGGAAATGGTCAGCCCCTGCGGCGAAAGAACAACGGACGGGGCGATCATATCGAGCAGTTCTTCTTCAGGCGATACGGTCGGGGCTTCCGGTTCGTAAGGTCTCAGGTCAAATACCTCTCTCTGGGGATGCTCCGTCACGTCAGGCGTTCTGCCGAGCAAGGCGGGAGCGGCACGATCGACTACATCCCGTGAGACATAGATATAGCTGACATTGAATTCCGAGACGCCGCCGGCCTGCGCGATCGCGTCGGTCAGACGGAACGTATAGCGGGGAAACCCGAAGCGTGCCGATTGGCCAATGCCCTGACCGACGATGGAATACACGCGCGATTGCGATTGGACCAGTGTTACGGTAACCGCGGGTTCTTTGAGAATCGTCGGCGATAGGATATTGCCCAACTCCTGCTCTAATTGCAGTTCGGTCAGGCCGGCGGCCTGCACCATGCCCACATCCGGGATCGAGACGCGCCCGGTCTCCGTGACAACATAATCGTTGACAAAGGCCTGCCCGTCCTGAAACAGCTCAAAAATATTGATGCGGATCACGTCCCCCGGCCCAAATACATAATCCGTTTCGTAAACGATTAAATCCTCCGGACGCGGCTCCTCGGCGCCGTCATAGGTCGGGGAGGGCTCATCGGCAACGCCCAGCGTATCCAGAATCACATTGATGGCCGGTGTGGGTTCAAACCGACCCAGCTGGGTCGGATCCAATGGGTCGTTGTAGCAGCCGGAGAGACCGAGGATTAATATCGCCGCAACTGCAGTCCTTAAAATTATGTTCATCATAGTCCATTTATCCCTAAGGGTCCTGTCGTTGTTTTCTATGTGCCGTTTGTCGAACACACTAAAAGTCTGTCCATCATAGAGTTAGAGGTCTCTTTATGCAACCTTCAAACACAAAAAAAAACACACAGATTATATCGGCGTTTAACGCGGCGCAGTTAATCTTCTTTTTTCGGCAATTATCGATAAAAGACCCCAAAAATAAAGACGAACTTCCCTGCTCAAAACAAATTACACATTTCTCTATACCCAAAAAACAGAAAGAGAGTTCGAATAAGCCGACGAAAACCACGCGGTTTCGATAATAAGTGGTTTTATGTACAGGGCATGTCTGGGCTATATTTGTCTCCTTTTAGTCCGCTTTTGGTAAATCTTGAACAGAAGTTGCCTTGATCGCTTCGAAATCCGTATTTTCGAGACGCTTTTTGCACCGTGCGGCTTGGTTTCTCAGGATGCGATCATCCGCGGCCTGTGCCTCAGAAAGGCGTTTTTCAAGGTTGAAATCGGGATTATTGCCAAGCACCCCATATAGACGACACAAAATAACCTCAATTTTATTCCGAACCGAGGCGACCCGGCACCCCAGTGCCTGAACAAGGAATTGCGCCGCTTCGGGAATGGTGATGCCGGTTTGCAGAATGACGTCCGGAAGCTCATGGTCGGGGGTATAGGCCATGCCCACCGCCAGCCGAATGGCGTCGATATGGTCGGGCAACTCGACCCCGGCCATAATCCGGTAGGTCTGAATATAGTCCCTCAGTAGCCGCAGCCAGCGATGGTCGGTCGTGAAGGCGTTATACGACAATTCGCTGTAGCGTTGTCGCCGCGGGCGGCCGTTTTTATCGAAATACCGCAGGCGACGACCGTGGTAATAGATTTCCACCGCGTCCAGCAGCGCGTCCAGCAGGGCTTCGCCCGAAAAACCGCTGAATTTGACCCCGTTGGGCGGGGTTTCCTTGTCGCCGAAGTCGCGATCGCAGACGGTGCGGATCAGGCCGTCCTGATGGTGGGCGACGACGGGCGTGCCGCCGGCATGGGCCTCCTGCTGGCTGATGCCGCACGGCTCGCCGACTTCCCCGCCGGAGGGCATCACGAAATACTGGCTGCCGACGTACAGATTGCGATACAGCGACGGCGACAGCGACCCTTCGGGATAGTAGGCAAATCGCCCCTGAAATTCGGGCATAGCGGCGATGCGGCGAAAGTGCATATCATAGCGGCGCCCATCAAAGCTGTCCTCGACGCGCCCGCAGATAACGTATTGAATGCGTTCATCCCGTGACAAGAAATATTCCAGCACAGTCGGCCCCATCATTTTCCACGGTTCGTATGTCACATAACGGTGGCCGCGGTCTTCATACACTTTCCAGTCCACCAACAGCTCAAAGCCCTTCTGTTTGCAGACACGATGCAGCATCGAAAAGATGATGTGGTGCGTCTTGTCATCGTCGGGTTTGAGCCGGATATTCGGGTCGCCCTGCAGGGCGGGTTTGGCCAGCCGTTTGGCGTAGGCGTATTTGGCAAACAGACGCTTGCGGGCGGCCTTGTCATAGACTTCGAGAATGCTTTTTTTCGAGCGAAACCAGAACCGCTGGCGGGCGGCCATGTGAAACCCGTTGCGCCGTCCAAAGAAGCGACCCTGGGCTTCAAGCTTGTCAAAGAGCCAAGCGTGCTGAAAAACATTCGGCTCGGCCAGAATGCGGCGTTTCATCGCGCGGCTGACCGTGCTGATGTAGTCGGAGGTCTTGAGCATAATTGACATCAGATCGATCCGCGGGCCGCACGGGCCGAACGGGTCCAGACACACATCCGAATGCCCGACGGCGTCCAGCCCGATAATCAGGCTGTAATAGTACCGCTTGAACGGGTTGGCCTCATCCATCACGATACAATAGGACGGGTGCGGGTTGTGCATCATGCTCCCGACGCGCGTCCGGGCAAAGTGCGGGTCTCCGTGAAAGTCCGGCCAGCGCTTCAGATAAGCCGGCAGCAGCCAGGTTGGCCATTCGTTGGTCTGGATGATCGACGGATAATAATTGTACGCACGCAGCGCCTCCAGCGCCCCCTGCGACAGAATGCGGGTGCGGCGCAGTTTGTCCTCGCAGGTGAAACCGCCGTAAGGGGCATCCATATACTTGGCATTCTCCAGATACAGCACCTCCACGCGGGAGCGTTTGCCATGCTTGATACGCAGGAGGTTGCTGCGCAGGATATTGACCACGTCCGGCGTGGTGTTGCGATGAATGCTCTGCGTGCTGTCGTCAAATTCGGGAAACTGCACGGTAAAACTGTGGCCGTCGTAACGCGGCGCGTAATTTTTGTGGATCCGCTCGCGGCTGGATTCATACAGCGGCGTAATGACAACCACGTGAAAGCCCATTTCACTGAGCACGTCGGCGATATCGGTGGTGTAGATGCCGACGCCGCCGGAATGGCCGCTGAATTGCGATTCGGGCGAGACCAGAGCGATGGTTCCCAGACTCATTCCGTGAAGAATATCCGCCGCCGAGCGGCAGACAAACGCTTCAAACTGATCTTTTTCGTTGACGGCGATGCGCATCAGGTGTTCGATGATGGCCTGCCGCCGCGGCGCATCGTTTTCGCTGATCTCTGCCAGCAGACACGCTAACGCGGTGTGGCCGGTTTGATTTTTCTTGTATATCCACGTCGCCAGCGTCACGAACAGTTCGCTGAACTGCGCAAAACTGTCCTCGCCCGAATCGGCCGCGGCCAGAAACATCCGCGCCGCATACGCATAACGAATGCGGTCCTCTTTGCCGTAACGCTGATAGCGCAGGAAGGAGTCCAGCAATAGCTGCCGGCGCGTCGCCGCGTTGCTTTTATCCACAAATTCATAGACATGCGACGAAACCGGTTCCAGTACGCCGCCCAGTCCCAGATGAATCAGCTCCAGACCCGACCAGCATTCACGGTAGCCGCGTCGGGTCTTTCCCTCGGCGTTGTTGTACCGTTCGACCATCTCATAGACGCCGTCCGGCTTGAAGACCGAATGGTCCAGCAGCAGATTGAAGTCGCGGGCAACGGCCTGCTGACCTTCTTGGTAGGCGTTCGGAAAATTAAAGACACACAGAAAGATTTGTTTCTTGTAGATGCGCAAGAATGCGGCAATACGCCCGTTTCCGGTGCTTAACGGAATCAGCCGGCCGCGTGTAAAGACCGGGTGCTCGTCGGCAAACTGCCACAGCCCACGCAGGTATTTGCCGAACCCCTGAAGAATCGGGTAATGGGCCAGAATATGGTTTCGCGTGCGGGCCTCTTCGTGCCACGGATGGCGAAAGCGATTGTTGACCCAGTGTTTCCAGCACTCAGTATAGGCGATGTCGAAGCGATGGGACATCGAGCCGGCCTCCGGTCCGGGCAGACGGCTGATGTGATACATCATCGGGCCGTAACTGCTGAACGTCAGGAAAGCGGCCGTCGGCCAGATCATATTCTGATAATTGCTGGCCGGCGATTCCTCGTCGTGGCTGTTAAAGAAGGTCAGCGTCTGGCCGCCGGCGGTTTGATAGATGGTTGACAAATACTTCAGGTTGTCGTTCAACCCCAGCGGCGCATCCGGCGTCTGTCCGCTGCGAATCGATTCCATATTCTTAATCAAAGAGTTATATGGAATCGTCCCCGCCTTGAGCATGCGCGCCTCGTTGCCGTGCCATTGTTCCGAATAGGCCAGCAGCGCGTTGGGTACGGTCTTCTGAATCTTGTAGCACATATACAGCAACGGGATATTCGGCTCGTCGGACCCGCGCAGATCGACGGGATCAAAGCCGCCGACGGTCACTTCGCCGAACAGGCGTGCGGCCCCGTGCTGACGCGGATCGACCGGAAAGACCGTGTCAAACCCGTGCCCGACGTCCACACGCAGACCGAAGCCCAGCCGCGTCAGTTCGATGCCGATCTCGGCCAGCCGCTCGACGTTGTCAAAGTCGCGCATATTGACCATAAAGCTGTCCAGCCACTCGCTCCATTCGCCGTCCCACCCGGCCCGGCGGGTCAGCACACCCTTGCTGTTGAGAATATACGCCGGAAAATGGTAGTCGTATTCGGTATTGGCGCGGGAAAAATGCGACAGCATACAGAGCAGGATTTTCATCCCGAGCGCATCGGCCTTTTTGCGCAGCCGCAGCAGCGCGTCGAGGCCGCCCAGGTCGCGGCGGACGGTCTTGCCGTCAAATACGGAAAACACCGACGGATCCGGCCCGGCCTCACCCGCCCAGCCCAGTTCCAGCGCCCCCAGCGGATACAGACGGGTATAGCCTTCTTTGCGGATATCTTCCAGTTGCGCGGCGATGTCGTCGAACGTCCCATAGACGAACAGGCCGTTCTCGTCTTTGACCGGCGACAGAGTGCTGTCGAGCTTAAGATTGAGCGTGTCGGCGTAAAAGCTCAACACCCGCTGACCGCGTTCGTCGGCGCTGGATTTAATCAGGCCGCAGGCCTGCTCGTGAAACTCTTCCCATTGCCAGGTCTTGCCGTCGTTGAGCGAAAACTGCACCGCGTAATGACACCAGCCGTTGCGGATCGGCAGCGCGGCGGTAAACCGCACCGCACCGGCGATAGCTCTGGATTGCGACTGGGCCATTTCGACCGGTTTTTTGCGATAGCCGTTCAGCGACCACAGCACCCGCGCGCGGATGTGGTCTTTGCGCACGGTGCGGGGCTTGGGCACATCGACCGTGATAACACGCGGCTCCGAACGCAAAATCGTCCGATTGACGCGGGACGGCGGAAAGTTGAACGGCCGGTCGGTCAGAATATCTTCCAGCAGCGAGCTTATCTCCAGCGTTATCCCCCGGCACACGCTCTTATCGGGATGGTTCCAGTAATACAGCGCCGAATATAGAAGGCGTCGGGCTTCTTTGACGTGCTTTTTGCGACGGATATGCTGCTGGAGCTGCTTGACGGCACTGCGTACGTCATCCGGCTCATCGGACAGCAGCATCTGTTCCATCGCAGCAAAGTCGGGCTCTTTGGCAAAAAAACTCAGGCGGTCGATCCATTTATGAATCCATCGGCCATGATCGTGAAACAGGTCGGTGCGGAGATTGCGGAAGCGGATGGACTGGCAGGCCGAGTGCGCCGACATCGCATCGATGGTCTCAGGGGTGCAGATGCGCACGGCCTTGAGCAGATTGCCGGGCAGATGATAGACGATGACAAGCCCGTTTTCATCTTGAAAGAGCGACTTAAAGCCCATCAACAGCCGTTCAGCCGATCCCGTCTGGAAAGACTTGTCAGGGCTAAGCCGCCCCACCGCATCGGTCAGCACCGCCTTGATCTTGGGGCGAAGGCGGGTTTTGGCGCCTTTGGCCGCCAGAAACAGCGCGACCACCGCGTCGGTTTTGGCCAGCCACCGCCAGAACTCGTCCAGCAGAATGATATTATCGGCCTGTTTGAGCGTTTCCGCCCAGTCCGGCTCATCAAACGCGCCGCCGGCGGCCTTCAGTTCCGACAGCGTCCCGGCCAGAATATCCTTGTGCGACTGCAGAAAACGCAGACTGTTCAGGCGGACTTCAGTGACGTGCATCGCCGGGCGGCACACGTGAAACAGCACTCGCTCCAACACCCCGACCAGCAGACAATGCCGCTGCATCAGACGTCGTTTTTCCGGCCGCAACAGTGCCCTATTGAGAATGATTTCATGCGGCATCAGCTTGGCCGTGCCCTGCTCAAAAGGACAGACGCGAAGCTGTATCCTCTTTTGAATAATAAGCTTATAGTAGGAGGGGGAAAATTTCTTAAACCGCCCAAGCGTATCCAGCAAGGCCGTTTCGAGCACTATTTTCTGGTCGTTGTCCAGCGACTCCACAACCGCCAACGGGCTGGTGAAATGAACCCTGCACGACGCATCAACATGGAACACCAGAACCGTGTCCATCCATTCCCAACGTATCTAAATCCCTTGTTTGCCGACTTGCAGTCCGTTACTGCCGTTAACCTGCCCGCCAGTGTAAGCCGAAAAGCGCTCCTTTGCAAGGCTTTTTCAGGAGTACCGCCTCAGACCCGCATCAAGCCAGAACATATCCCTCACCTCCGCACTGAAGGGCCGAAAGATCGTCAGCCGAATGCGTAAGCCTCCGGTATCAGTCCGGCTCCAATCAGGCACCACCTTTCTCAAATCTGCAACCGTAAATCTATCTTCCCCTATCCTCAACTGAGAACTGAGAACCTAACAAACAAGTCAATACGAAGCCCATCTCCTCCCTAAAAGAACAAGCCAACACGTAAACGACAAACGCTTAACAGTTGAATGTCGCGGTGTTTCAGGCCTGCAAGGCGTCCAGCGCCTCGATGACTTCGGGCAGATGGGTGTAGGCAGGGCCGCCGCCCATCATCACGGCCACACCGGCCGCTTCGAGAATCTGTTCGCGGCTCGCCCCGGCCGCCAGACACTTTTGCACATGCAGCCGAATGCAGGGCATACACTGAACGCCGATTGCGATGCCCAAGGCGATCAGTTCCTTCTGCAGAATGCTCAACGCCCCCTCGCCCATCGTCTTGCCAAACAATCCGCCAAACCCGGTGACCACCGGCCCGGCCTGTGCTTTCATTTTTTCAAAATCTTTGGCAAATTTATCCAGAAAAGCCTTTGTGTCCATCATTTTCTCCACTTACAAGATAACATCGTTTAAATACAATTTTATCGAACGCGAGTTCCGGTTTTGCAACCGTAAATCAGCGGCGTAATGCCGGCCTATGCGGTGGCCGCGGCGGCTTTTTGGCCGGGCTGACGGTCGGCGGGGGCGGTCTGCCCGCGAGAGACTATCACGCCGGTCGGGCATTTGTCCATCGCCGTCTGCGTTGCCTCGGACGGCGCGTAGCTTTCGTAGTTCATCTTCGCCAGATTGTCGGCGACGGTGAACAGATCGGATTGCTTGGCGCAAATGCCGCATCCGATACATCCGACCTTACAGAATGTCCGCGTCGTCTTGCCGCTTTCGCGGCTGCTGCAGGCCACCGTCATCATATTGTCCTGCGTAAACGGAACCATCTGAATCAGGTTGCGCGGACACGCCTTGGCGCACGCCCCGCATCCGGTGCATTTGTCATAATCCACCGTCGAAAGCCCATCGACAATATGCAGCGCGTCAAATTTGCACGCCCGTGTGCAGTCGCCGAACCCCAGACAGCCGAAATGGCACGCCTGGACATCCGGCTGGGCATTGGCGCTGGTACAGCTTTCGATGCCGTCATACGCGGCGTGAAATAATTTATCCTCCCGATGAGCCCGGCAATGCACAATGGGTCTGCTCGGGGCGCCGCCGCCGGAAATCTGAAGGTTCAGCGCACGCCCGATGGCGACGCTGGTCTCCGCCCCCCCGGGAGAGCACCGGCCGATCAATTCCGGGTTGGCCACAACCGCCTTGGCATAAGATGCACACCCGGCAAAGCCGCACGCCCCGCAATCGATATGCGGCAGGACATTATACACTTCCTCTACCTTCGGATCGGTCTCTACCCGCAGCTTAATGCTGGCAATCAGCAGCACCACGGCAAACAGTGTCGCCAGCCCCAGCGCCAGCACCGCCGCCGGCAAAGCGTTGTGAATCATCTCCATTGCGGACGCAAGTATCATATTAATTTCCTGTTTTCGATTTCATTGACGGATAACGGATATCATATCATTCCCGCAAAACCCATAAACGCCAGCGTCAAAAGCCCGGCGGTAATCAGCGTAATCGGCGCTCCCCGCATCGGCCCGGGCACGTCCGCCAGTTCCATGTTCTCGCGGATCCCGGCCATAATGCAGATCGCCAGCGTAAACCCGATCCCCGCCCCCGCGCTGAGCACCACCGCTTCGTCGAGCCTCTTGATTTCCCACAGGTTCAAAAACAGGCACAACCCGAGAATCGCACAGTTGGTCGTAATCAGCGGCAGAAAAATGCCGAAACTCTCGTACAGCGACGGGAAAAACTTGCGCAAATACATCTCCACAAGCTGCACCGCCCCGGCAATCACCAAAATAAAACACAGATACCGCATCACCTCCAGCGGCGTACCGATCAGAAACGTATGGTCAATGATCCACGTCAGCGTCCCCGCCAGCGTGACGACGAACGTCACCGCGCAGCCCATGCCGAAGGCCATGTCGATGCGTCCCGACACCCCCAGGTACGGGCAGATTCCCAAAAATTTGGTCAGCACCAGGTTATTGACGACAACGATGCCGATAAAGGCCAGCAGCAGCGTATGTAATGTATCCATAATCTCTGTCCGCTCAGTGTGTTATTATGATTTCGATTTATTGGTAATCACGCTGACCAGCGCCAAAATCAGGCCCAGCGTTACGAACGCCCCGACCGGCATCCCCATCCCGGCCCACGGCGTAAACCACGACGGCATCACCGGCGTCTCAAACAGCTTGCCCGTCGCCAGCAGTTCACGAATCGTCGCCAGCAGGCACAGGGCCAGTGTAAAACCCGCCCCCATCCCCAGCGCATCGACAATGCTGACCAGCACGCCGCTCTTGCTGGCGCACGCTTCGGCCCGCCCGATGATGATGCAGTTGACGATAATCAGCGGGATATACGGCCCCAGCGCCGCGCTCATATCCGGCAAAAACGCCTTGAGGTACAAATCCGCGATGGTCACGAACGTCGCAATCGTCAGCGTAAACATCAGAATCCGAAGATGCGGCTTGAGGAGATTTCGCATCAGGCTGACAACGATATTCGAGCAGACCAGCACAAAAATAACGCTCAGACCCATCGTCAGTGCCGGCTTCATCGCCGCCGTCACCGCCAGCGTCGGACACATCCCCAACAGCAGCCGCAGCACCGGGTTGCTGTCCCACAGCCCGGCGGTAAACGTTTTTCCTAAACTTTGACTGGACATTCCAAAAGTCCTTAATCCACAAATAATTTCATATCAAGTTCTATAAAAAACTACTTCAGCAAGCCTTCCGCTTTCAGCTTTTCCTTGATCGGCACCATCCACGCATTCAGCGTCGTCACCACGGCCTGACTGGATACTGTCGCCCCGCTGATGGCCACGATCTCGGCGTCTATCACTGCCGCATCGCCAGACTTCGTCAGGGTCAGCGTCCCTACAGGAGCGCCGATAAACTGCGGCTGATAAAACCCCCCCGCCGCAGGCGTGATATTGATCTTGTCGCCGAAACCTGGAGTCTCATTGCTGAACAGCACACCGAACCCGGCCATTTTTTCAAATGCGGCGTCCACCGCCACCACCAGCCGTATCTTGTCGGCAAAACCCGACCCTTCACACACAAACGCCCATCCGGCCGTCTGACCGGAACCATCCAGCCCGCGTTTGACATCCACCGGAATTTCCTTGCCCCCGATCTCTATCGCCAACGGCTCAGCCGCCACCGATTCAAACCGCTCCGCCTCGGTCAGCAGGCCGCCGGCCAGCCTGTTGAAGCGGTCGATGGTGTTCTGCTCGATGCGCGGTTTCCAGGCCGCATCGGTAATGGCCAGCAACAGCCCGAACACAACCGAGCTGACCATCAGCAGCCAGCTTTCCTGAAAAAAGAACTTGATCTTATTTGACATGGGGAGTGCCTCCTGCGGGAGTCAGTTTGCAGAACCGGTCAATCAGCGGGCTAAGCGAATTCATAATCAGCACCGCGTACATCACGCCCTCTGGATATTCGCCGACGATGCGGATCAGCATAATCAGCGACCCGACGCCGATTCCGAAAATCCACATCCCCTTGGTCGTCAGCGGAGCCGTCACCGGGTCGGTGGCGATAAAGAACGCACAAATCAGCATGCCGCCCCCCAACAGGTGCAGCAGCGGATTGATAAAACCCTCCGGCTTGATCAGCCACGCTGTCAGAGCAATCACACCCGCCGACAGCAGCACCGCCGCCGGGATGTGCCACGTAATTGTCCGCCGGATAAGAAGGTACGCCCCCCCGATCAAAAACGCCAGCCCGCTGGTCTCGCCCAGACACCCCCCGACCTTGCCCCAGAACGCACCCGACGTTTGCTCATTTATATAATGCGCTTCAACCTGTCCCTTCTGTACGGCTTTGCTCCAGGCCAGCGGCGTTGCCTGCGTTGTGGCGCTGGTGTTGGCTGCCGAGATCGTCGGCATCAACGCATCCACTGTCGACGGAACCGTCCACGTCGTCATCAGCGTCCCGAATGACGCCGCCAGAAACGCCCGCGCGGCCATCGCCGGATTGAAAATGTTTGACCCCAGCCCGCCGAAAGCCATCTTGGCAATGACAATGGCAAATACGCTGCCGATAACGGCTATTGAGAATGGGATCGCAGGCGGCAGCGACATCGCCAAAATCACGCCCGTCACCACCGCGCTTAAGTCGCCGATGGACGTCGGACGTCTGCGAATCCTGTTGCACACCCACTCGCTGACCACGCACGACACGACGCACACGCCGATCACCGCCAGTGCACGCACGCGGAAAAACACACCCGCCGCAATCACCGCCGGCAAAAGCCCGATCAGAACATCGCCCATCACGACCCGCGTGGACAGCTTCGAGCTGACATGCGGCGCCGGAGAAACGGTTATCTTACTTAACATTGAACAATCCTTTTGTCTATGAATTCTGTGTCATTGAAAATTGTAAATTGTAAATTGTATAATGAAAGTGCGAGATAGTAATTCAATCTACAATTTACAATTTCCAATTTACAATTCTTCACGCCTGCATCCTCTTCTTCGCCCGCGCCACCAGAATTTTGCCCGTCTTGATATAACCCGTCAGTTCGATATTGGCTGGACATACAAAACTGCAGCAGCCGCATTCGATGCACGCGCTCATGTAATACTGCTCGGCCAGGTCCATCCGGTTGAACTTGACCGCATGCGCAATCTTCGTGGGATTGAGCCCCTCCGGACACGCCGTCAGACACCGCCCGCAACGGATGCACGGCGTCTGCTGCTTTTCATACTTGGCCTTCGTTACATCGTCCTGCGTCAGTACCGTAATCGCCCCGCTCGTTTTGGTCAGCGGCGTCGTCAAATCGGCGATGGCAAAACCCATCATCGGCCCGCCCATCAGCACCTTGGCCACCTGCGCCGTCAATCCGCCGCAATGATCCAGCAAGTCCGCAACCGACATTCCCATCGCAACGTAATAATTACCCGGTTTGGCGATCGCATGCCCCGTAACAGTCGTCACACGGTGCGTCAGCGGACGGCTCAGCACGACCGCATCGGCAATGGCCGCACACGTGGCGATATTCAGCACACACACCCCGATCGTCGGTGGAATCTGACCCGTTGGAACGGTCTTGCCCAGCACCGATCGAATGAGCTGACGCTCCCCGCCCTGCGGGTACTTCGTCTTGACCGGCACAACAGCAATATCAATATCCTTAACCGTCGCAGCCGCCTCGGTCATCGCCCCGATGGCCAGCGGCTTATTGTCTTCGATGCCGATGCGAATCTTCTCCACGCCCGCCGCCTTGGCCGCCAGCCGAATCCCCGCCAGCACCTGCCACGTCCCCTCAATCATCAGCCGATAGTCGCACGTTATAAACGGCTCGCACTCGCAGCCATTGATGACCAGCACCTCTTTGATCATCGCCGGGTTCGGCTCGATCTTGACCCGCGTGGGAAACCCCGCCCCGCCCATACCGACCAACCCGCCGTCATTGACCGCCCCGCAAATCGTCTCCACCGCAAACGGCTCAGGACTGAAGGTATGGTCAAACCGGTTAAACACCGGTGTCTGCGGCGTATTGCCCTCTGCGTCAGCCTCAATCAGTATCGCCGTTACCCGCCCAATGACCGGATGCGATTGCAGGGCGATATCCTTGACCGTCCCATTGACCGGCGAATGCACTGGCGCCGAGACGAACGACTCGCTCTTGCCGATCATCTGCCCGGCCTGCACCTTGTCACGCTTGGCCACCAGCGGCTGACACGGCGCGCCCAGATGCTGACTGAGCAAAATCGCAACCTGTTTTGGCGGCGGCACGGCCTCTACCGCACGCGATTCGCTGATTGCCTTGCCCTCGGCCGGATGCACCCCGCCGGGAAACGTCCCTTTGCCGCGACCTGTCGCCATACAAATGCTCATTTCTAAATTATGACCTTGAATTTTATAATTTGTTTTGGATTTTGTGCTTAGTGCTTCGAATTTCGGCTCTTAATCACCCACACCACCGCCAGCGTCGGCACCACACTAAGCCCAAACACCGCCAGCGTTCGCCACTTTTCAACCTCAAATCCCGGCAGCACGGCGTCAAAGACCACCAATAGCCCCACAAACAACGCTATCGGCAGCAAAAACGCCAAAAACACCTTGCCCACCACATTGGGCGCATCACTTGCGCCCAGCCGCTCATACACCTCTTTGCAGCCGCCCTTTTGCGGACACCGCGAACAATAATCACCGTTTTTTGTACTCATTCGGCCAATATAAAGACTCTATATAACCGCCCCCCCCCTCCAATTCAAGCAAAAATAAACGATAAAAGCCCCCTTCTCCCCTCCCGCCAACAGTCAATAGTAAATAGCCAATAGGAAATCTCTCAATCAGCCCGGCACTCTGAAAGAACAACATACTCTTTTTTGCCCTTTCAGGGCGACATGCTTAACCTGCTTTCACAGTAGATCGCCCCTTCGTCGCATATCGAATTATGCTTGCTTTATGCACCCAAAAGCTGCGCTTGAAGGGGCCACACTTAGTAATTGACTATTGATCACGCTTGCAGAAGCCACCTGCCGCCGCCATGCCCGAAGCTGTCGCCGTCTACAATGCATTGGCCGCCCCCGGCGATGTCGTCCTCATGAGCCCCGACTGCGCCAGCTACGATATGTTCTCCAACTACCTCCAGCACGCCCGCGCCTTCATCACCACCGACAAACGCCGCCCCAAACCGTATCCGCTGATGACTAAACCGAGAGGCAGGAAAAAGCATAGAACCCAACGTATGCGAGAAAGGACGGACGCTTCATCGAGTCACCCCATCGAAGCCCTGACGATCAGCGCGCCATGCAGAATGGACACGCCTCCGGTGCGCGCCGAGATTGGCCCGGCCAGAATGTCAGACCGCCACAGCCCCTCAATACACCGCCATCGACGCCGAGCTTACGTTACTGACGCAATAGCAACAACTTACGAACGGCAGTGCCATTCGGTTCAGACACCCTTTATGTCCATTCGCCATCAATTTCTTGTCTCTATTTCGCATTGCCTTATTATCCCTTTTATCATTTCTTCTTAAAAAGTATCTGACCCCGTCTCATTTTCTTAAGGCACTCAATGAAAATAATATACCGATGTATTATGTATAACGTATTTATCTTCCATAACTTAAATATAGGACAAGGAATATCCCGTATTATCTCAATATTATTTCTATTGACAATATTGGCTTTCAATACATATGGGTTCCTCTAAAAATTAGCTAAAAATCTGCCGATTTTTCGTGTATTTCGATACACATTGATTATAATAAGCTCATTGACAATTAAATCACAGTATTTCATTCGACGGAGATGGTTGCAATGATGCAGACAGGTCTTTTTGATTGGCAGACACGATTCGAACAACTCAACAATGGCGGCGACCCGCTGGTCAAGCTCAACGAGGTCGTCAACTGGGAACTGTTCCGCAACGACCTTCAGCAGGTGCGTGAAAAAGCCCGTAAATCCAACGCCGGCCGAAAGCCCTTTGATGTGGTGTTGATGTTCAAAATCCTGATCCTGCAATCGCTGTACAACCTGTCGGACGATGCCATCGAGTTTCAAATCCGCGACCGCCTGTCGTTTATGCGGTTTTTGAACCTGACGCTCGGCGATGTCGTCCCGGATGCCAAGACCGTCTGGCTGTTTCGGGAGCAGTTGACCGAGGCTGAAATGATCAAGCCGCTGTTTGATCGGTTTGATGACTTTCTGCGTAAAAACGGATTTTCGGCTCGAAAAGGCCAAATCGTAGATGCCAGCATTGTCCCGGCCCCGCGTCAGCGAAACAGCCGCGACGAGAACAAACAGATTAAAGACGGCCAGATTCCCGACGACTGGAGCGACAACAAACGGCGTCAAAAAGATACCGATGCCCGCTGGACGAAGAAGAACGGCAAGAACACCTTCGGCTACAAAAATCATATTCAAGTGGATGCCAAGAACAAGCTGATTCGCGAGTATGCCGTCACGGAAGCGTCTAAGCATGACAGCCAGGTGTTCGAGGAACTTCTGGATGAAGACAACTCCAGCCGCGATGTCTGGGCGGATTCGGCGTATCGATCGCAGCAGACGCTGGATACGTTGGGACAGGAAGGTTTTCGGGAGCATCTTCAGTGAAAGGGCTGTCGTCATAAGAAATTGACTGAGCGTGAAAAACGCGGCAACCACACCCGCTCGAAGGTACGCAGTCGGGTCGAACATATCTTCGGAGTGCAGGCACAACGAGCCGGCAGCCTGATCCTGCGGGCTATCGGCCTGACGCGGGCGACGGCCAAGATTGGATTGCGGAATCTGGCGTATAACATAGACCGATTCTGCCTGCTGGCAACGGCATAGGCGCCACCGGTACGCCGATGGGACGAAAACGCCCGCCCTTGCCGCTGAAGAGCATGGGATGCGTCCAATATTTTGTGCTGAAAGACCGAAATTTTGGAATACTGTGTTCAAAAAGTTACTCAAAAAACGTGAACTTAAATTTTGAACCTCAAAATCAAATTGTTAGAGGTTCCCATATAATATGGCTCGTGTGGGTGTGAAGTGTTGTGAAGTTGTAGTAGTTTGCAGTCTGTGTGTAGTTAAAGTGGTTTATTAACTGTTTTGGAGGATGGAAAGATGAAAAAGATTTTGTGTGTATTAATGTGTGTATGTTTGGTATCGGTGGCATCAGCGGAATTCATCACGGTGACTGATTCAGTAGCCAACACGTATGGCAACACCCAGGGTATGGCGATTGATTTTGACACAACCACCGCAGATCTCAACGCGGCCATTACCGCCGGCTGGGCTCCGGCTTTGGTTGATGGTCAGCAATATAGCCTGGACTCCATCAGTCTCAGATCTGGCGCTGAGGCCCTTGCGGGAACAGGCAATGTTTACCTTGGAGTCTATCAGGGTCTTGCTGAAGGCGGGGCATTGAGCGGCTTTTTGGGCACGTCGGTTAACGCTATCGACTGGCCCGCGGTTACTGCCGGCGAATGGGCACAATATACGTTCTCCGGGATCAACGTTACCGCGGATTCGACGGTCGGATCGGGGACGGGCATGCTCTATTTCGTATTTCAGCAAACCACCGATGCTAAAACCACCAGTTACGGTGACGAAATCAGACTCCAGCGGATTAACGTTGACACAACCATTAACCAGGCTCTTTCGAGTGTAATCGCTTATGGCGGCCTTAGCCCGCAGCGGGCAGCGGAATACCAGGCAGTGGTTACCGCGGTTCCGGAACCTGCAACAATGGTGATTCTGGGGCTTGGTTCGCTGTTGGCACTGAAACGCCGCAAATAATTAGTTTTGATCTTTCGTTAAAGCTTTACAAAGGGCTGCTTTTTAGCAGCCCTTTTTTTTGTGTGAAGAACGACGTCTGCTCTGATTTAATGATATTGGAAAACTAGTGGGAAAACTGGGGACAGAGGGGCTGTTGAAAAAGTCCCTTCCATTCCGTATAATACCATCATACATTAACCCAGTGGTTATTTCAAGCATGGAGGTTTGATTGTGATTGGTAAACAGGATCGCTGGCAGGAAGATTTGTTCGTTGCCGGGCCGTTATCTTCTCTTATTCCGGAAGATCATATTCTCAAGCGGGTGGATGCCATTCTGGACTTTTCCCGACATTTTGCGGCAAAACGATTGTTGGGAAGGCACAGTGACCCCGGAAAAGAAAAAATAAGAAAAACAGAGAAAATTCTATGGAAACAGGCGGCATGAAAAATAATCGCTTAATCAATCGACTTTTTCAACAGCCCCACTGTCACCGGTTTCGCCCCTTTTTATGAGCATCTCAACTATTTGTGCAAAATGTCGATTCTGTGCAATTTCAAGAGCATTTGAACCGTAAAACTCTGGGCTGGTTCTACCTGTTCCGATATAACTATCGTGACTCATTATATATGAATAGCCATCTGGATTATCATAATCAATATCAGCGCCATAGTCCATAAGGAGTTGAACCATTTGAATACGACTCGCAATGTCGGAGTAATTATTCGATTGCAGGCAAATACAAAGAGGAGTCCAACCTGATTCAAGTTTGATATCAGGATTAAACCCATTTCCTAATAGGGTCCTTGCAAGGAAAAGGTCTCCGTTAAGAGCCGCAAGTGACAGCAAATTCTGTCCTCGTTTATCTTTAACATGTATATCTGCACCAGCATCCAAAAACTTGTGGACAATTTCAAAACGCGATTTTTGAGCAGCGATAAGAATCGCAGTTCTTCCGTAATTATCGCGCATATCTAAATCTGCCCCATATCGAAGTAAGTCGTTAATCACCTCTTCGCTGGCAAAATAGGACGCTACCATTAACACAGTGTTTCCATAATTGTCCATCAGGTTAATATCGGCGCCTGATTTAATTAATCTCAATACTTCGTCCCATTTATCAGCATGGGCATAATACAATAATCCAACACGTCGCCCTTTTAAGTAGCAAATCGACAACGTCAATAACACTATGGCGGTCAATATTGTCGATGCAAGGATTAATTTCTTATGCATGGCACTTTCCAGACATCAGAATCTTTACTAATGGCAAAAGAACTGAAAGGGTCAGAGACCTTTTATGTCCACTCGCCATCAATTTCTTGTCTTTATTTCGCATTGCCTTATTATCTCTTTAATCATTTCTTCTTAAAGGTGTCTGACCCCGTCTCATTTTCCCCAATCCTTCGGCCTTCAGTTGTTTCTTTCGTGTTAAACATCGTAAACATTGCCGTATCTTCTGCACCCACAAGCTGCGCTTGAAGGTACCACCCATGTTATGCCCTTTCATTTTACGCTGTCTTGCTTTTTCGTTGCAGAGGCCACCCGCCGTTATCGCATCAACTGCCTGAACCACTCTTTCAATCCTTTTTGTTCCCTGTAACGCTGTTCTTCAAGAAAAGGACGCGGGATACGGACATATGGCCTAAATAAAACACGATTGCTTCTGTTTCCGTTTCTATCATATATCTCAATTTCAACCTCAATCTCATTTTCTTTAGGAAGGGATACGAATGCTTCAGGCCACATATCCTCGAAGGAACCATTTGCAACATAGTCTTTCCACGCCTCTTCATCCTTTCTTTGCGATGCTTCGCGTCTGTTAATAAAAATCAATTGAACATGCCCTACTGTGTCAAACAAAAATAATGGGTATTCTTCCACAAGCGTTTCACCGGTTTCCAGACATGTTTCAAAAACGGTTATCCCTTCAATATTAAATTCTTCGTCAGACATATATAGAAATACAGCAAGCTTGCCTTTGTCTTCGGCGTATCCTGCGACCAACAATACCGGATCGGGATCAACCACGTCATTTGCCCAATTCTCCAATGTCTGAGCCGCCAGCTTTTTTGTTGAGTCAGGATAATCGGGAGAAAGCAGTATCCCTTTACAGAAATCCTCAACCTGTAATTGCCAAATATTCGGCTCTTCTAAAGTTCGATTTTCACATCCGGTCAGTAAGCCAAGTATTGCGATGAACAAAACCCTGACAATCTTAAAAATAATTTGCATTATCATTGATTTTCTTATCCATTTTTTTCTTATATGTATTTTCACAATCCCAAAACGAATCAAATGCATGCTTTGGCGTTTGGTAAGCCCCTAGTTCTGCAAGGCTGTTATCAAAACATTGATGTAGCTCTGTTGTGGGCTTACCCCATACCCAACGCTTTTTGCACCAAAAAAGACCATGTCTTTTTTGTACGCATTCCTTAATCTCTACTTTTATATACGCTTCGCATCCGTATTTTCCCATTTCGTTTGAAACCTTCTTTAATGTACTTAGAATGTTTTTTACGCCCGTGTTAACCAAATGACCATATCCCATATGGGTAAGCGTAGACGCAAGATTTGTGGCATTAATTGCGTTCATTTGAAACATGGTTACAAGTTCAATCCAATCCAGTAGGCCGATTCCAAACATTGATTCGTTTGCTGAATCGAAGAGATCATTGTATCCAGGTGGCGTGCGATAAGGCGTGATGATACGACCAATAATATCATATTCGACATCGCCTTCCGAACATTCATCGTTGCTTGATAGACCGAAGGGGTCAATATACTTAAGAGGCGAAGATTTTACATACTCATATACGTTCATCCCGTCAACATACATCAGCGGATCCCTCTGCATGAACCTGCCTATTTCGGGGTCGTAGGTGCGGGCGCGGTAGTACATGAGGGTACGGCGGCCGGCGTCCAGCGTGTCGCGTTCCCTTCCCGTAAACGCATACGGGTTGCCGTGCTGCGATGAATTAAGAATTAAGAATTGAGAATTAAGAATTTGGATGCTGCCATAGGCGTCGTATTCGTAGCGTTCGGCCACTGTGCCGTTGGCGGCGAACAGGGCGACGGGGCTGTACAGGTGGTCGTGGGCGTAGTAGAGGTCGGCCGCGTCGACGTGCATCAGCAGCGTCTCGTCGATGTAGTTGCCGAAGACAAAATACCGGTCGTCCGTCTCGACACTGCCGGAAACCTGCGTCTGCACCGCCACCCGCTGGTCGTCGTAGTAATACCGCCTTGTCGTCCCCGCTATCGCATCCACCTTTTCAATCCTTCGGCCTAACGCAACATACGCAACAGCCACCTTCGGCATTGCTTCATTGTCTTTGTGGTGTTTCATTGTATCTCAAAATAGGTGACTGTCCCTATTGATCCTCACGCGACGCAAACCAGTTAAACGCAAGTCCCGTTCCAAAAACCATCAAAATCAAACCTAATAATGCGGTCCACATATAATAATCGTATATAAACCAGTGTTTGCATATATTCATAAAAAGATTAAACAGTCCTATCATAGTTCCAAGTACATAACCAGCCTTCCCTGGCCTTCTGAAAATTCTCCATGCCAAGAAAGAAATCGGCAGTACAAGAACAAAAGGAATGACAGTATTATCAATCAATGCATTGGATTTACTGCCAAGATTTAGAGGGTTAAGTGTAAACTCTATAATTTTATGTAAAAAATTATAGAGAAGAAAAAGAAGTATAACATTCATATGTGTCCCATCAGAAATAAGAAATAATTCTAAATAAGAATGCCGGGCGCACCAATTTGATTTTTTGCCCACGGAAACCTTGTCTAAACAATCCATTAAGTAATTCTTCCTCGTTTTGAAATACTGAAATTCTATAGCCACCCATTTCGTTTATTTTCATCAAAAAATATATATCATGATCAAATTCTTCGAGATTTAACCCTGGAAGGTCAGGGGCGTATCCTCTGCATGTCCCAAAGATAAAATTAGCATGTGTATTTAGTTTTCGAATATCAGAAACAACAATTGGATATCCATTTCTCTTATTATCGCTAACAGAAATAAAAATCTCAGGATGACCCCAGTTCACTAAGTTATATCCCTCCACCAAGTCAATTTCAAAAAATGTCCCCCGCCGGATTATAATACTCACAGAAATGCTTAATAAAGCAACAACAACAATTAAGAGAAAACGAGGAAAAGAAGTTTTCATAAGCAACCCGAACCTTTCAAAATATCGCTCCATGAGGCGGTTATCCGGAAAGGTGTTCCATCAACCAAGTCCTGATCTCCCGGAAATAGGTCAAAGGGGTCCAGTACATCTGAGAAAAATTCCGTTGGCAATGAAAAATCCAACTGGCAGTCATAAGAATAACAGAAAAACTTGCAACAAAACTTACTTAATTTACAGCTGTAGTCAACTCTCAGCGTAACGCCACCAATAAGAAAATAAGGATCATTAAAATATCCACCTATTACATCAATTGGACCATCATCTAATGTATGTATCCCTTTTGTTAAATGACCATCTAATCTACTATTGACCCGAATATCGCCCCATTTGCATGGCAAGAAAATCGCTTTACCGCCAGCCATTGTTTCAATAGTATTATTAATGCCAGCAATATCGCCGCTTAACCTTTCTCTGAAACCTTCCAATAGTCCAACTTCTCCTAAATCAACAGTTCGACCAACTCCTGTATAATAATGGCTCCAAAAATCATCCCCCTTCCATGGAAAATTATTTGGGGGCGGTAGGTTTGGCAATGGTAACGGATAATAACCTGATAAGCCTGCTGGATCAGTAATCATGTTTGGTTTTGAACGTACATACTCATAAATGTTCATCCCGTCATTATATTGGACAGCTGGCTTGAACATTTTTTTTAGCTGGAAAATGCTCATTCCCAGCGGATCCCTCTGCATAAACCTTCCGGTTTCGGGGTCGTAGGTTCGGGCGCGGTAGTACATCAGCGTGCGGCGGCCGGCGTCGAGGGTGTCCAGTTCGCGGCCGGTAAACGCATAGGGGTTGCCGTGCTGGGATGAATTAAGAATTAAGAATTCAGAATTAAGAATTTGGCATTTGCCGTAGGCGTCGTATTCGTAGCGTTCGGCGACGGTGCCGTTGGCGGCGAACAGGGCGACGGGGCTGTAGAGGTGGTCGTGGGCGTAGTAGAGGTCCTGGGTTCCCGCCTGCGCGGGAATGACATGCATCACCAGCGTCTCGTCGATGTAGTTGCCGAAGACAAAATACCGGTCGTCCGTCTCGACGCCGCCGGAAACGAGCGTCTGCACCGCCACCCGCTGGTCGTCGTAGTAATACCGCGTTGTCGTACCCGCTATTGCATCCACCTTTTCAATCCTTCGGCCAAGGGCGTCGTACTCAAACGTCGCGACGGCGACGAAGCCGGCCCCAAGGGGTTTCTTGACCAATATCATCCGGTTCTCGTGGTCGTACTCATATTCATAGCCCCGATGGTCCCGCGTCAGATTCCCGGCCGCATCGTGCACCACCGCAAACCGCCCGTACCCGGCCGCCTGCGCGTTGGAAAGCTCGTTGGCCTGCATATCCGTCAGCGACTGATTGTCAATCTTCGTCGGCATTTCAATCTTTCAGAGGCCATCCGTCGTTAAGAAGTTTTGTTCTTTAATGGATTGTCATCCAAACACGAATCCTTGAATATTGCCCTATTTTTTAAGTAACGCTGTATAAAAAGAAAAACACTTGCGGCAATCAGCGTTAAACTGATATAGCCGGGGATATTATAGAGCCAAAGATATTGACCGGGATCGATGTTTCCCCGAAAGTGCACAATAATCCTTAAGCACACCGAAAAAATTAGCCCAGTACAAAAGAAAATCAAAGCTCCAGTGACAAACAAAATTTCTTCTATCCGAATTTTCGTTCTTTTCATAATTTTTTATCCAATATGCAAATAGCACTCTGCTCAAACGGCTACTTAATAATACTACCAGCCTGGGAACAGTCTATCAAATGCTCCAACATTGAAAGATTGCGTAGGCAAATTAATAAGTTTTTCCGGATCGGACTTCAAGAAACTCCAGTCTTCTGTCGGTAAGTTTATGTAATATTTGCCATCACAATTGTAGCGAATATGGCGTTTTAAGTTGCTAATATAAGCTTCAACTGGCCCTAACCCTTGGAAATCTACTGCATGATACTTGTCTCGTCCTATCCCAAAGACACCATGATTAATCATGTAACGTCCAAACCATTCTTGGATAGGGGTTTCCTTCCATGAAAACTTCATTTCACATTTACAGCAAGTGGCATAGTACCCACTTATTGGAACCCAAACAGGCGGCAATTCCGCAGCCAAAGCCCCCAAAGCTGCCCATGTCACAAAATTATCCAGTTTATTGCATTCGCCCCAGCCGCTGTTGTTTTCCGTTGTCACACCATCAGCCCGCGTAATACACGAAATATAAATCCCTCCGATGCTGTCAGGGCAGTGCGTTGTTGAGTAGTAAAGACCGGATGGATCACTTGCGATAGTGGGTTGATTTTTCACATACAAATACAAATTCATGCCATCGACATACCGAGCAGGATCCCTCTGCATAAACCTGCCGGTTTCGGGGTCGTAGGTGCGGGCGCGGTAGTACATGAGGGTGCGGCTTCCGGCGTCGAGGGTGTCCAGTTCGCGGCCGGTGAAACTGTATGCATTCGCATACAAGCTCGTAGTTCTTAGTTCGTAGTTCGGAGCAAGGACTTGGACTTGGCCGTAGGCGTCGTATTCGTAGCGTT
>Ga0209723_1000562_pt1 | contig 68048 bp, 59 predicted proteins | sample BiotimSIPDNA_2_FD_185750 | JGI IMG/M metagenome (GOLD analysis project Ga0209723, IMG submission 185750) | Anaerobic biogas reactor microbial communites from Washington, USA - Biogas_R2 time_0 SIP DNA (SPAdes) (version 2) | ecosystem: Engineered > Bioreactor > Anaerobic > Unclassified | place... | reverse complement strand
GTTGTCAAATACCTGCAGAAACAGGATCCTTCATTGATCGTTTCGGGAAAGGAGGGGTAGGGAAATGAGAACTACTTCTAAACTTTGGCTGGGATTGATTCTATTGGCGTTTCTTTCCCCCCTGGGGCTTTTGCTTCCCGAATATTTCAAGGCGGGGGACGCCTGGGGAGAGTGGGGCGCGGAGACTCTGCAGGAATTAGTGGGATATGTCCCGCAGGGATTTACCAGGCTTTCGGCTCTCTGGAGCGCTCCCGTTCCTGATTACGCCTTCCAGGGATGGGAAGAGAAAGGGTTGGGTAATCTGAGCTTCGCCTATATCTCGTCGGCGGTTATCGGGATCGGTATTACCGTGGCGGTAGTTATACTGCTGGGAAAATTCCTGATCAAGAAGGATTAAGGCGCGTCTTCTCAGCGGGCCGTTTTTTTCTTACCTCGAATGGCTAAAAAAAAGATAATTCTCACTGGAGGGGCAGGGTTTATCGGCAGTTGTTTTCTCCGGAAACTTAACCGGGAAGGTATATATGATATAATCGTTGTCGACGATCTGGGCAGCGACGCCAAATGGGTGAACCTGCGGGGGAAGCGTTTTATGGATTACGTCCATAAAAACGATCTCCCGGGACTGCTTGAGTCCGGGAAATTGGACGGTATCGGGACGATAGTCCATCTTGGCGCCTGCAGTTCCACCATTCTTACCGACGCCGCGTATTACCTGAAGAATAATTACGAATATTCCAGGCGCCTCGCCGAGTGGGCGTTCGCCCATTCGGCGAAATTCATTTACGCTTCTTCGGCCGCCACTTACGGCGCCGGCGAGAGCGGCTACGGGGACGAGGAGGAGAGGCTGCCTTGTCTGAAACCGCTCAATATTTACGGTTACTCGAAACATCTTTTTGATCTCTGGCTGCTGCGTAACGGCTGTTTCAGGAAGGCCACCGGCTTCAAGTTTTTCAACGTGTTCGGGCCTAATGAATATCACAAGGCAGAGATGATGAGCCTGGTTTGCCGGAACTTCAAAGAGGCGGCCGCCGGCAGATCGATACGGCTGTTCAAGTCTCACAATCCCGCCTATCAGGACGGCGGGCAAAAGAGGGATTTCGTCTACGTCAAGGACGCCGTCGGGGTGATGTATTATTTCTTCCGGGAACGGCGGAAGAGCGGTATATTCAATCTCGGCACAGGCGCGGCAAGGAGCTGGAACGATCTGGCGCGCGCGGTTTTCGCTGCCGCCGGCCAGGCGGCCAAGATCGAGTATATAGATATGCCGGAGAATATAAGGCAGGGATATCAGTATTTCACGCAGGCAGATATCTCAAAATTGAGAAACGCCGGCTGCGATCACGAGTTTGCTTCCCTCGAGGAGAGCGTGAAAGATTACGCTTCATATCTGGGCAAAGGAGAATATCTATAGATATCAATTCCATCTGCGACCGGTGTCCGCGTTTGCAATCATATGAAAAGAAGCCGTTTTATAGAAAAATCCCTGATGGGAACCGTCGCTTTTCTACGAGAGTCGGTCTTCGCCGATGATTACGCCGCGAAGAAGGGTTTCCTGCAGGCGCGTGATCCGCGTTTCAAAACGGCGGCGGTGTTTTTTTTAGTTCTGTCGGTGCTTTTCTCGCGGGACATCCCGGCGATCGCCGTCATTTATCTTATAACGCTCTTGTCCGCCGGCTGCTCTTTCATCAACCCGGTGTTTTTTCTCTCCAGGACATGGTTTTTTATCCCGTTTTTTGCGCTTTTCATCGCGGCCCCCTCTGTCTTCAGCGTTTTTACTCCCGGAGAACCGTTGGCATCGTTCAGGATAGGCGGGTTTCTTCTGCAAATAACGCGGCAGGGGGCGGCCGGAGCGCTTATTTTCTTTTCCAGGGTTCTCGTTTCGGTTTCCTTGTGCGTGTTGTTATCTCTGACGACAAAACATTTCGCGCTGCTTAAGGTATTGAGGGTATTCCGGGTGCCGCAGATATTCGTGATGACTCTGGGGATGTGTTACCGGTATATCTTTCTTTTTATCGGCATAATACAGGATACCTACACGGCGATGAAAAGCCGCTGCGGATACGCGGTCTCTCCGGTCAAGGGGCAGAGGATAGTGGCCTGGAATATCGCCACTCTCTGGCAGCGTTCATACCAGATGCAGAACAGGGTTTATGACGCCATGCTTTCGCGCGGGTACACCGGGGAGACCTATTTGTACGGCGGATTCCGCGCCGGGGTGAAAGATGTTTTTATGCTGGCGGCCGCGGCGGTCATCTTCTTTTTTGTCCTATGGCAAACATATTGTTCGAGCTGAAACAGGCCGGTTATTCGTACTTCGGACGGTTCCCCGCCCTCTGCTCCGTCGACTTGACGATAATGCAGGGGTCCAAGACTGCCGTGATCGGGGCCAACGGCACCGGTAAGTCCACGTTGTTATCCATGCTGGACGCGCTCATATTTCCTGATCAGGGAAGCGTCAAGGCCTTTGGTATGCCTCTGGACGATAAGATGCAGGAAAATAGCGATTTCACCATGGCTTTCCGTAGGAGGGTGGGGCTGGTTTTCCAGAATCCGGATATCCAGTTGTTTTGCCCGACGGTAAGGGATGATATAATGTTCGGCCCGCTCCAATTGCGAATGCGCGATTCGGAAGCTGCCAAGAGGCTGGATAAGGTAGTGACCGAACTTAAACTCGCATCCCTGCTGGACCGTTCTCCCTATCAGCTCAGCATCGGAGAAAAGAAAAAAGTGGCGATCGCCTCGGTGCTTGCCATACAGCCGGAGGTGCTCCTTTTGGACGAACCGACCGCCGGACTGGATCCGCAGACCACGCGCGACATCATAGATATTCTTGTTTCCGAGAACCTGTCCGGCACCACTCTGGTTACGGCCACGCACGATCTGCACATAATCGAGGAGATCGCGGACACGGTGCACGTTTTCGGCCTGGGGAAGAACATAATCCGCAGCGCGCCTCCGGAAGAGGTGTTGTCCGACCGGACGTTCCTGCAGGCGCATAATCTCGTGCATATCCACCGTCACAGACATAAGGATGCCGGCGTCTCGCACGCGCATCAGCACGATGTAAAACACCACCATTAATCAAACCGCAGAAATCACCGGTTTTAAAGCCGGAATTAAGTATTGTGTCCCCGGATTGACAGCCGCCTTCCTTTGTGTTATAAGCAGTGAATCATGGATAAGCCCGCTATATTCAAAGTAGCGTTGCGAAAAAGGAACCGGTTTCAGCGTCTGCTGAAAGGCCGGCCGCAGACTTCCGGCATGAAATCAGGGCAGGTGAGGCTTTCTCCGGGGGAGGAAATAGGCGGGCATGATACCGGACGCAGGGAAGAAATATTGATAATTCTCGAGGGCACGGCATCGGTCTTCTGCCTGGACGGCCGTTGCCGTCTCCAGGTCAAAGCCCCGGGCGTGGCATATATCCCGGCGCGAACCTTTCATAACGTCCGTAACCGCGGCAAATCACTCCTTAGATACGTTTACGTCGTCTCTCCGGTTTAATCCCCTCGCCCAGAAATCCCCGGCTTCCCGGAACCCGAACGGTTTTTGGGGCGTCTTTTTCTTTCTGGTCTGTCAGCCTTTGCGGTGGTAGAATGAAAACACTCCCGGTATCTTTCGACACGGGATTGATCGAGTGGGAACCCTCTGCAAAGGACTGTCGAAGGAGATCAGCCCGGGGAGCTTCATCCCCCTGAAGACAGCCGTTCTTGAAAGGAGGCGCGAGATGAAAAATATACGTACCGCTAAACCGGCAGCCGCCGCGGAACTCCGCAAAATAGACGCCTACTGGAGGGCCGCCAATTATCTCTCCGTTGGGCAGATATATCTTCTCGATAATCCGTTGCTTAAAAAACCTTTACGCAAGGAGCATATCAAGCCGCGCCTGCTCGGGCACTGGGGCACCACGCCCGGCCTGAATTTCATCTACGCGCACCTTAACCGCGTCATCAAAGTTTACGATCTGGACATGATTTACGTCATTGGCCCAGGCCACGGCGGACCGGCTATCGCCGCCAACTGTTATCTGGAAGGGACATACAGCGAACATTATCCGCTTGTATCCCGCGATGAAGCCGGGATGCGGCGTCTTTTCCGGCAGTTCTCTTTTCCCGGCGGTATCCCCAGCCACGTCTCAGCCGATATCCCGGGTTCCATACATGAGGGGGGAGAGCTCGGTTATTCCCTGGCTCATGCCTGCGGCGCCGCGCTGGATAACCCTGACCTGGTGGTCGCCTGCGTGGTGGGGGACGGGGAAGCGGAGACAGGGCCGCTTGCGGCGAGCTGGCATTTCAACAAATTCCTAAATCCGGTTTCCGACGGCACTGTCTTGCCGATCCTGCATCTGAACGGTTATAAAATATCCAATCCCTCTTTGCTTGCGCGCATCCCGGAGAGCGAATTGAAAGCGCTTTTTCAGGGATACGGTTATAAGCCTTATTTCGTCGAGGGTAAAGATCCGACGAAGATGCACCGATTGATGTCCGGGACACTGGACAAGGTGTGTCTTGAGATCCAGAGGATACGTTCGGAGGCGCGCGGGCGCAAAAAAACCGCCAGGCCCGCGTGGCCGATGATCATTTTGCGCACGCCCAAGGGTTGGACTTGCCCTAAATTCATAGACGGCAAGATGGTCGAGGGATCCTGGCGGTCGCACCAGGTTCCGCTGTCCGAGATGTTCTCCAAGCCGCGGCATATCAGGATACTGGAGAAGTGGATGAAAAGCTACCGTCCCCGCGAGTTGTTCGATAAGAACGGTGTCCTGCTGTCGGAGCTCGCGGCGCTCGCGCCGGAAGGCAGACGCCGCATGGGAGATAACCCGCATGCCAACGGCGGAGAGATCCTCAGGGATCTTGTTCTGCCGGATTTCCGGGCCTACGCGGTGAAGATAAATAGGCCGGGCAGGCAGGAAGGGGAGGCGACAAAGGTGCTGGGAAAATTCTTGCGCGACGTGATGTCGGTAAATTCAGCTGCGCGCAATTTTCGCGTGATGTGCCCGGACGAGACCTCCTCCAACCGCCTGGACGCGATTTTCGAGGCCACCGGCCGGGCCTGGGAGGCGGAGACCCTGAAAGGCGACGACAATCTTCGCCGCGGCGGCAGGGTAATGGAGGTGTTGAGCGAGCATCTCTGCCAGGGGTGGCTGGAGGGATACCTGCTGACCGGCAGGCACGGTTTCTTTCCCTGTTACGAGGCGTTCATCCACGTGGTGGATTCGATGTTTAACCAGCACGCCAAATGGCTGAAGGTGTCGCGCAGGATACCCTGGAGGCACCCGGTGGCTTCCTTGAATTACCTGCTTACTTCGCACGTCTGGAGGCAGGACCATAACGGTTTTTCACACCAGGACCCGGGGTTTATAGACCACGTGGTCAACAAGAAAGCGGAGGTGATCCGCGTTTATTTGCCCCCGGACGCCAACACTTTGCTTTCCGTAGCCGACCATTGCCTGCGCAGCCGGAATTACGTGAACGTGATAATCGCCGGCAAGCATCCCGCGCCGCAGTACCTGGGCATGGAGGAAGCGGTGAAGCATTGCGCGGCCGGAGCCGGCATCTGGGGTTGGGCGAGCAACGACCGTTCAGGAGAACCGGACGCGGTGCTCGCCTGCGCCGGGGACGTTCCAACTCTGGAGACGCTCGCCGCGGTTGATATCCTGCGCAGGAACTTTCCCAAATTAAAACTGCGGGTGGTTAATGTTGTTGACCTGATGTCCCTGCTGCCGCCGTCGGAGCACCCGCACGGGTTAAGCGACAAGGATTTTGACGCCATGTTCACCGGGGACAAACCGGTCATCTTCGCATTCCACGGTTACCCCTGGCTGATACACCGCCTTACCTACCGCCGCACCAATCACGATAATATACATGTGCGCGGATATAAAGAGGAAGGGACTACCACCACGCCTTTCGATATGGTGGTTTTAAATCAGATGGACAGATTCCATCTGGCGATGGATGTTGTGGACAGACTTTCTATGCCGGCAGGGTCGGCCGGGTATTTTAAACAGATGATGAAGGATAAATTGACCGAGCACCGTTGTTACATAGACAAAGTCGGCGATGACCTGCCGGAAGTGAAGAACTGGCGCTGGACGTATTAAGACAACCATGGGATTCTCGGGGGAGTGCATTGGCTCATCTATTCAAATTAAAGCGCATTTTATCCGGAATGAACTCCGCCGTACTGGCTTATTCCGGGGGAGTAGACAGCGTATTCCTGGCCGCCGTAGCCGGCGAGGCGCTGAAAGACCGTCTGCTGGCAGTTACCGCGGATTCCCCGACTTATCCGCCGGAGGAATTACGTTTCGCGCGCTCGATGGCAGCGCGGTTGGGATTGAAGCACCTGGTGATAGAGACGCGGGAGATGGAGAACGGGAAGTTCTTCTCCAATCCACCAGACAGGTGTTATTACTGCAAACGCGCGCTTTTCACCGCGCTGCGCGGTATAGCGGATAAACGCGGCATTTCCTGCGTAATAGACGCAAGCAGCCTATCTGATAAAAAAGATTACCGTCCGGGCAGCAGGGCTAAAAAGGAGTTCGGGGTGCGCTCTCCCCTCCAGGAGGCCGGATTTGATAAGGAGGATATACGGAAAGAAAGCCGCAGGATAGGTCTGCCCACCTGGAACAAGCCGGCGATGGCTTGTTTGGCTTCCCGTGTGCCTTACGGTACGCCGCTGGAGCCCGGGTTGCTCAAGCGTATAAACAGGGCTGAACAGGCTCTGGCCGGGATGGGGTTGCCGGGAGCGCGGTTGAGGCATTACGACAGCCTCTGCCGCATCGAGACCGACACCGTTTATTTCAAGACCATCCTGAAGAAACGGGAACGCGTGGTCTCCATACTGAAACGGGCCGGATACCGCCACATAACTCTCGACCTGCAGGGATACAGACAGGGGAGCATGAATCTCGACATATGAAACTCCGTTGATCGATACTTTGACAGACGCAGAACAAGCGTAGACGGTTTTCCTGCCGTAGATATTATATAACACTCCGCTTCTTTCGCTCCGCCCCAGTTGACATATATTGACACTGTCATATCGATGTCATATAATGTCGGAGTCAAGTTATCTCAAGGAGTGTTTATAAATGCAGCTTACCATTAAAGAAGTTTCCCGTCTCCTGAATGTTTCCGAGAGAACGATCTACCGCTGGATAAACAAAAAGATCATTCCCGCTTACCGCATTCTTGATCAATACCGTTTTGACCGCGCTGAACTGCTGGAGTGGGTCAATAGCCGGCGTATCAACGTTTCCCCGGAGATATTTTCTTCTTCCGGAGGAGAGGAAGAAACGCCTTCTTTAGGGGAGGCGTTGCAAAGAGGCGGGATTTTTTATCGCGTAGGCGGTAATGATAAGCAGGAGGTCTTGAAGGAGGTAGTTGGTCTGCTGCGTCTGCCGGAGAAAACGGACAGGGAGTTTCTTTTCAAGGTGCTCCTGGCAAGGGAGGAACTGGCTTCTACCGCCGTCGGCGGCGGCATCGCCATCCCGCACGTGAGGAACCCTATCGTTTTGAACATCTGCGCTTCCATGATAGCGCTCTGCTTCCCGGAAAAAGCGGTGGACTTCGGCGCGGTTGACGGTAAACCGGTGCATGCTTTGTTCACGCTGGTTAGTCCCACGGCCCGCGTGCATCTTCAATTATTATCCCGCCTGGCTTTTGTCCTTCAGCGGAAGGATTTCAAGGATGCGGTCCTGCGGCAGCGCCCGCGGGAGGAGATATTTTCCGCGTTACAAAAGGCCGAGGCGATGCTGGATATGGGGAAAGGTAAAAGCTGATATGGTGTTTATAGCCGCGGCGCTGCTCCTGCTTTTATTAAGCGGGCTCTGCGCCCTGTTCTTGAATAATCGTCCCGCAACTGCCGCGGCGCTCTGCGCCCCGGCCTGTATCGCCGGTTGTTTAGCGGCTTTGTTCCCGGTTTTCGCGGTATTTTTTTCCGGGCAGGAAATGTCTTTTGACCTTCTCTGGCCGGCGGCCGGGGGTTTGCGGGTGTTCTTTACGCTCGACAGGCTCTCCGCTTTCTTTCTCGTGCCGATGCTTTTGCTTTCCGCGCTGACGGCTCTTTACGGATGGGGCTATCTGCGCAGGGAAAGGAACTCCGAGTCCTGCGGCAGGCAGTGGTTCTTTTTTAACATGCTCGTCGCTTCGATGCTCTCCGTTTTTCTGGCCGCGGACGGGTTGTTCTTCCTTTTTTGCTGGGAGATGATGGCCCTTTCTTCCTTCTTTCTGGTGGTCTCGCGTGACGAGGAAGAAAGCGTCCGCCGCGCCGGTTTCATTTATCTTGCGGCATCGCACGCCGGCACAGCCGCGCTGTTCGTTGTGTTCGCTTTCTTATCGGCGGCCGGGAATTCCGGCGGGTTCTGGAATTCGGCGGCATTCCCCGGTCCAGGGGACGGTATTCTGCGGGTTTTACTTCTGTCTTTGGGGATATTCGGGTTCGGCATGAAAGCAGGATTCATTCCGTTTCATTTCTGGCTTCCCAGGGCCCACCCGGCGGCTCCCAGCCACGTCTCCGCCTTGATGTCCGGGGTAATGATAAAGGCTGGAATATACGGCATCCTGCGCATGTTTTCCGTAACCGGAGGAGGAGAGGTCTGGTGTGGAGCGGTTCTCATTATCGCGGGTATTTGTTCCGGCATCCTGGCGATGCTTTCCGCCCTTAACCGGCGCGATACTAAAAGCGTGCTGGCATACAGCAGTATAGAAAACATCGGGATAATCTGCATGGGGACCGGGCTGGCGGTTTACGCCGCGTCCTGCGGCGGCAACCTTGTCTGCCTGCTGGCGCTGTCCGGGGCCCTCTTGCATCTTTTCAATCACGCGTTTTTCAAAGGGCTGTTGTTTATGGCAGCCGGCGCCGCCGGCAAGTCCTGCGGAAGCCGCGACCCGGACGTGCTCGGCGGATGCGCGAAGACATTACCGGTGACGTCATCCGCGTTCTTTCTGGGAGCGGCCGCGGCATCCGGTGTTCCGTTGTTGAACGGGTTCCCCGGTAAATTTCTCATATATCTTGCGGCTTTCTGCGGGCTGCAGTTGAAAGGGTCCGGATTGTTGCTGCCTTCAACGGCGGTCATCGCCGGATTGTCTTTGTCTGGGTGCCTCAGCCTCGCCTGTTTCACGGGACTGTCCGGGATTGTTTTTCTCGGAAAACCGCGTTCCCGCCTTGACCGGCCGGAGGAATACAGCGCGTTAATGGGAACGGCGATGATATCCGCGGCGGCGGCCTGTTTGTTCCTGACTTTCGCGGCGCCTTTATTGTCTTTTTCTCTTTGCGGGGCGGTTTCGGCGGTTTTCGCTTCCACCGATACAGCGTCGGCGCCGGGGTTGGCCGACAGGCTCGCGCCTCTTAGCTGCGTGTCCGCCTGGGCCTTCGCCTTGATCGCGGCGGCGCTGGCGGCCAAGCGACTGCTGTTGAGAAGGAGAAAGGTTTCTTTCGGAGAAACCTGGAATTGCGCTTACGCGGCGGCGGACGCGAGAATGCAATACACATCGGCTTCCTTTTTCTACCCGTTAAGAAGGACATTCACCTTTTTTAATTCCAGGAGAAGTCCCGCAGCAGTTTCCAAGACTATTTTTTTCCCCGGGGAGTATGAAGGAGACGATTCCCGCCGGATAGGCGCGTTCCGGACGTTTCTTTCCGGTATTGCCGCAAAACTTGAAGTCAGCTTGTCGTGTCTGCGCTGGCTGCAACAGGGCCGGCTGCATATTTATATCATGTACATAATGGCTGCGCTGCTGGCGTTGTTGCTTTGGAAGATCAGATGAAGAATCTTTATCCTTTATTCAATGTTATTATCGCGCTGGCGGCGGCTCCGCTGATGTTCGGGGTGATCAACCGGATCAAGGCTTTCTTTGCCGGAAGGAAAGGGCCGCCTCTTTTACAGCTGTATTTCGATATCGGGAAACTGTTGCGTAAAGGCGCGGTATACAGCAGGACGACGGGGATTTTTTTCCGTCTTGCTCCGTCGGCCGGCTTGATCGCCGTCCTTACGGCGTTATTATTCATCCCTTGCGGCGCGTATCCTGCCGTTTTGTTTTTTCCGGGGGATATGGTGCTGGTCGTTTATCTCCTGGGCGCGCAGCGTTTTTGTATGCTTTTGGCCGCGCTGGATACCGGTTCCAGTTTCGAAGGCATGGGAGCCGGCCGCGACGCGCATTTCTCGGTTTTCTCTGAAACGGTGCTGTTTCTCTGTCTGGCTGCGATGTCCGCTGCCTCCGGGAGCGTTTCCCTCAACGGGATGCTTTTTACGGCGGGAGGCAGGATATGGCAGGTGTCTCCCCCCGTTTTGGTAGTCGTGGTGTTTGTTCTCTACATCGTGCTGCTGGCGGAGAATTACCGCGTGCCGTTCGACGATCCCAATACGCACCTGGAACTGACGATGATACACGAGGTGATGGCGCTCGACCACGGGGGGCCGGATCTTGCCATGCTTGAGTATGCCGCGGCGTTGAAGTTCTGGATACTGGCGTCGCTGCCCGCCGGGCTGCTATTCCCCCACGGGATGAAACCGGATTTCTTCGGCAACGCCGCGTTATTCCTGGGGTTGATCGCGCTGACGGCCGCGCTCACCGGCGCGCTGGAGTCATGCGCGGCGCGTTTGCGGTTGGTGAAGGTTCCGCAGATGCTGACCGCCGCCGCGGCACTTTCCGTGGTGGCGCTTATTTTCCTGGCAAAGTGAGGACACGATGCTCGACGTTATATTGATGCTGCTGGTTCTTTTTAATCTTTTTTCCCTGGGTTCGACGAGGATATCGGCGAGCATCAGGGTCGTCGCGTATCAGGGAGCCGCAATCGGGGTGGTCCCGCTGTTCCTTCCGGGGAAGATACCGGGAGGGATTCTGGTAACCATCGTTTTAGTTACCCTGCTGGTTAAGGCGGGAATACTGCCGTGGTTCCTGCGTTACGCGCAAAAAAGGGTGAATGTCAGGCGCGAAGAAAAGCCTTTCGTCGGCGCCTCTGCCTCTATACTGTCCGGAGTGGCCGCGCTGGGAACGGCATTTTTCATCAGTTCGAGACTGCCCATACCGTTTGCCGTCGCTTCGCCTTTCATCGTGCCGGTGGCGCTTTCGGTTTCCCTGACGGGTTTTTTTATCATCATCAGCAGGGCGGAGGCGCTCAGCCAGGTTATCGGGTACCTGATACTGGAGAACGGCATCTATCTGTTCGGCATCGCCCTGCTTCTGGAACAGCCTTTGCTGGTGGAGCTCGGGATGCTGCTCGACGTTTTCGTCGGGATATTCGTGATGGGGATAACGGTTTTTCACATCAGCCGGGAGTTTGAGCATACGGATACTTCCCGTCTTTCCGGACTGGCCGACTGGCTGCCGGAAGTGAAGAGGAGCGAATAAATGGCAATTCTTCTTTTTCTGGTGCCCTTCGCCGCGGGGCTTGCCGCTTTTGTGATAAAGAGCGATCGGCTCCGCCGCCGGCTTCTTTTTAGCGTGGCTTGCGCGCACGCGGTATTCTCTCTCTATCTATGCTTGTTCCCCTCGGGAGGGGAGGATTACCGTTGGCTCTGGTTCGGCCTTGACGCGCTCGGCCGTTATTTCACGGCGGTCTTCAGCTTGTTGTTCCTCTGCGCTTCTTTTTATGCCGTGATCTATCTTAAAGAGGAAAAAAGCAGGCCGCGCGAGAAAAAAGAAGAAGGATTGTTGTTCAATAACGCTCCTGAGGCGGCCTTTACCGGCTGCCTGCTCGTGTTTCTCGCCTCTATGAGCCTGCTGGCGCTAAGCAGGCATTTCGGTTTGATATGGATAGCCATGGAGGCCACCACGCTGGTGAGCGCGCCTTTGATCTACTTTCACAGGCAGCGGAGTTCTCTGGAAGCCACCTGGAAATATCTTTTGATCTGTTCGGTCGGCATAGCGCTGGCGCTCTTCGGCAACCTGTTTTTGGCGGTTTCCGCTTCAGGACAGGGCCCGGGAACGGAGATATCGATCGACAGGCTGCTTGGCCCGGGAGTCAGGCTCGATCCGCTCTGGCTGAAAGCCGGGTTCATTTTTGTCCTGGTCGGTTACGGCACCAAAATGGGGCTGGCCCCAATGCATACATGGCTTCCCGACGCGCACAGCGAAGCCCCCTCGGTGGCCTCTGCGCTGTTGTCAGGCGCGCTGCTGAACTGCGCTTTTCTGGCCATCCTGCGTTTCTACCAGCTTTGCCTGGCCAACGGCCTGGGACCCTTCTGCCGGGAACTATTTCTTATTTTCGGGATCCTTTCCATGGCGGTCGCCGCCGTCTTTATCATCGGGCAGTCGGATTACAAACGCCTGCTGGCTTATTCAAGCGTCGAACACATGGGTATCCTTTGTTTCGCCGTGGCCGTGGGCACGGCATACGGTTCAATGCTGCAGGCAGCCAATCATTCTTTTCTTAAAGGGGCCCTGTTCATCTGCGCGGGGAATATTCTGGCCGGTTTTAGAAGCAAAAAAATAGCGGACGTGCGGGGGATAGCGCATATTATGCCCTGGGCCGGCGTCCTTTGGTTTGCCGGCATACTGGCCATCTGCGGGATGCCGCCTTTCGGCGCGTTCCTGAGCGAATGGATCATTCTTAAAGCGGCGTTCTCCTCCGGCAATCTTTGGCTCCCGGCCGTCTATCTCTTTCTGCTGGGGGTAATTTTCATCGGGATGACCGGGACGGGGATACGCATGACTTTCGGCGTTCCGTCCATCCCGGAAGGGAAGAAATCTTTTCTGTCTTTACTTCCGGCACTGCTACTGCTTTTGCTATCGCTGTTTCTGGGTATATACATGCCGGCGGCATTGGACGGAGCGGTTTCCGGCGCCGCGGCATTGCTGGGAGGGCAGGGATGATGTCTTCCGGAGCCTCTATACAGAACAACGGAATCCTTAAACTGGAAGATATCCCGCGCATGCGCATCGAAGATTTGCGCGGTTTCATACTGCGGGAAGTTTCTTCCGGCTCCAGGATCGTTTCCCTGTTCGGCCATTCAGGCCGCGAAGGCGGGACGGATATCTTCGCTGTGACGGCGCATGATAAAAGCGGGCGGCTTTCACTGGCCTCCGCCGCGGTGAAGGACGGGTATGATTCGCTCACCCCGGATTGTCCGCAGGCGGAGCTCTTCGAGCGGGAGATATTCGAAGAACACGGGATTATCCCGCGCGGCCATCCCTGGCTTAAGCCGGTGCGCAGGAATACCGGCGGGGGAGTAAGGAGAGAGTTCTGGCGCGTGCCGGACCGGCGCTGCCATGAGGTGGCGGTAGGGCCGGTGCATGCCGGGATAATAGAGCCGGGACATTTTAGGTTTCAGTGTCTGGGAGAAGACGTCCTGCATCTCGAAATGGAGTTGGGTTATCAGCACCGCGGCATCGAACGCGCGCTGGTATCAGCTCCGCCTGCCAGGGCGCTCGCGTATATGGAGACGGCGGCAGGCGACACTTCCATAGGGCACGCGCTGGCGTATTGCCGCGCCTGCGAGGCTTTGTCCGGGATGCACATACCTGCCAGGGCGCAGTGCCTGCGCGGCATAGCATTGGAACTGGAAAGGCTGGCCAATCACAGCGGAGATCTCGGAGCCCTGTCCGGGGACGTCGCATATCTGCCCACCGCGTCTTATTGCGGCAGGCTGAGGGGAGATTTTCTTAATATGACCGCGCTGCTTTGCGGCAGCCGTTTCGGCCGGTCCCTGATATGTCGGGGGGGAGTTAATTTCGATATGGATACCGGCCTGGTTTTTCTCTTGCGGGAGAAACTGGAAGCGTCTTTCGCCGCTCTGAAAGGAGCGGTAGGCCTGCTTTGGGAAACCCCGTCTGTGCTTGACCGTTTTGAAGGCACAGGCAGACTTTCGGCGGAGCAGTGCTTTGCCCTCGGGCTTGTGGGGCCGGCCTGCCGGGCCTGTGGGATCGAGCGCGATGTCCGTTTCGATTTTCCTTATGGGATCTACCGGTTCGAGCAGATCCCGGTAGCCACCTATCCTTCCGGAGACGTTTTTGCCAGGGCCTACGTGCGCTGGTTGGAATGCGAGAGGTCGGTTGATTTTATCCGCTCTCAGCTGGAGTCGATGCCTGGAGGGGTCACGTTCCAGAGAGCGGGTATTCTCGCCCCGGAGAGCCTGACGGTGTCTCTGGTGGAAGGATGGAGGGGGGAGATCTGTCATGTGGCGCTGACTGATTCCGGTGGGGGATTTGCCGGGTATAAAATAACCGATCCGTCTTTCCATAACTGGTTCGGCCTGGCGGTGGCGATGAGAGGGGAACAGATATTCGATTTCCCTCTTTGTAACAAAAGCTTCAATCTGTCTTATTGCGGGCACGATCTGTAAATACGGGAGGAATATGTTCAGGGTATTGATGGAGAGATTACGACAAGGATACCGCACGCTGCCTTTCCCCGCGCGGGAAAGCTCTTTGCCGGAACGGTTCCGCGGCATGCCGGTCGTGGATTCTTTACGCTGCGCCGGCGACTGCTTTGACTGCGCCGCCGTCTGTCCTTCCGGGGCCATTCTGCGGAGCGGACGGAGCATACTTCTTGATCTCGGCAAATGTGTGTTTTGTTCTTCTTGCTCGGCGGCCTGCGGCCGCAACGGCGTTCATTTCTCCCGCGACTACCGTCTCGCGGCTTTTTCCAGGGAGGCGTTGATATTGGGTAAAGAAGGCGTATTATCCGGGGGAGGCGTTGCGCGCAAGGAAATAAAGCGCGTTTTCGGACGTTCCCTTAAATTAAGACAGATAAGCGCCGGCGGGTGCAATGCCTGCGAAGCGGACGTTAACGTCTTGAACACCCTCGCTTATGACCTCGGCAGGTTCGGCATACAATTCGCGGCTTCTCCCAGGCATGCCGACGGCCTTTTGGTGACCGGCCCGGTAAGCGTTAATATGCGCTCCGCCCTTCTTGAGACATACGCGGCAATACCTGAACCCAGGATAGTCATCGCCTGCGGAGCATGCGCTATTTCCGGAGGCGTCTACAACGGGCATCCGGAAACCTGCGGAGGGGTGTCCTCTATCCTTCCGGTAGATCTTTTTATACCGGGTTGTCCACCCCATCCGTACACAATACTTGACGGATTGCTGCGCCTCATCGGCCGCATAAGATAACCCGGTCCGGCACGACATCTTTTACTTCACAAGCATAATAGACAATGTTACAATAATCAGTATAAGCTGGTTATTTAACCTTATCTTGAAAGGGGGGGGAAGATGCTTTATTTTTCGCAGTACGCCCACTGGCTTATCAGATTGATGATCGCCGCCATATTTGCTTACCACTCCTGGGGCAAGTTTCTGAATCTCAGAGGATTCGCTTCCGCCGCAGGGATTCCTTTACCGCTGGCGTTTCTGGTCGCGCTGGGAGAATTCGCAGGAGCGGTTCTTTTGCTGGCCGGAGGGTTCTATAAGCCGTGGCTGACCAGGTTGGCGGTTCTTCCTTTGGCGGTGATAATGCTGGTAGCCGTGCTAAAGTATCATTGGGGACAATGGAGTGTTCTACCGAGCCAGTCCCATCCTGCCGGAGGGATAGAATTTCCGCTGTTTCTGCTCGTGATTTGTATTTATATCTTTTTGAAGGGCAATAAGTTTTAACCCGGTTCGCCCGGTAACCGGTCAAAACCGCTTTGTTTACGGAGCGGCTTTCTTTTTGCGCGCCGCAATTCCACGCGATCCCCGCTTTTAATCCCCTCGCCCAGAAATCCCCGGGTTTTAACCCGGGGATGAATGGGAAGGTAAGCTCCGGGGAGGTTGCCGGAATAAGCAGCCAGCCGAATAAGCGCTGTGTACCGGCGAAGCATTGGCTTCGCCGGAAAATAGAAGGAGCCGCGGGCTTTAGCCCGAGGGGCTCCACTCTTGACGAACCGGTAAGGATACAGTAGAATAAAAAAACTTCTTTGCGAGGATGGCGGAATGGCAGACGCGACAGTTTGAGGGGCTGTTGGCCGCAAGGCTGTGAGGGTTCAACTCCCTCTCCTCGCACCAATTCAATCCTCCGAGCGCAGGAACCCAAACGGCCCCGGAGGCTTCACTCTTCTTTTCTTTTGTCCTTTACGTAATTACTTCCTTCTTTGCTTTTCGCGAAAGCCTTCAATTCGGCACCGATTTCGCCCACTTGGGCGACGTGTTCGATCTTGCGCAATTCGTTAGTGACTATACCGATGGAGACCGAGACCAGCGGCACCTTCTGCATGTTGCCTGCGCGGTCCTTTGCCAGAATGTAGCCGTTCTCCCTGTCCGTCTCGTTGTAGAAGTGAGGAGCCGAGAGGTCGAAATCGGCGATGATCCTGCCGCTGATCGCTTCCGCAGTCTCCACTTTGGTGATTACCACAAAATCGTCCCCCCCGATATGCCCGATGAAATCCGAATCCGTGCCGATCTCCTGCACGGCCCTGATCAGGATGCGGGCGGTTTCTTTTATGATATCGTCGCCGTGTTCGAAACCATAGCTATCGTTGTAAGCTTTGAACTTATTCAGGTCAACGTAGCATACGGCGAATTTTTCTTTTTTATCTATGCGCTCCGACAACTCGCCGATTATGGAGATGTTCCCGGGAAGGCGGGTAAGAGGATTGGCGTCCAGGTCGCGTTCGCTCCTTTTTAGTGTCATGCGTATCCTGGCCTGGAGCTCTTTCGGTTCGAAAGGTTTCACTATGTAATCGTCCGCCCCGGCCTCCAGTCCGCAGACCTTATCGTGCACTTCCCCTTTACCGGTGACCATCAGGACAGGGATATGCCTTAAAAGGATGTCTTTCTTGATCTCGGCGCAGACTTCTCTCCCCGTCATCTTCGGCATGTTATGGTCGAGTATGATCAGGTCGAAAGGCCTGGAACGGATGACCTTGAGCGCTTCTTCTCCATCCCTGGCTTTGCTGATATCATAATTATCTTCCGATAAGGTTATCTCGAGCACGTCGAGGATATCCGGATCGTCGTCTACGAGGAGCACGCGTGGTCTCATCATTTTAGTTTATCTTGGGCAGGGTAAAACTAAAAGTACTGCCTTTTCCCTGGGTGCTGGTGACCCATATACGCCCCTGGTGGGCCTCGACGATATGTTTAACCAGCGAGAGGCCGAGGCCGGTCCCTTTCACATGTTGATTGATTTCGTTGTCTACGCGGTAAAACTCGTCGAAAATACGCTCGAGCGCTTCCGGCGGCATACCTATACCGCTGTCCTGAATATCTACTTTCACCCGCCCGTGTTCTTCGGAAATGCGGATGATTATCTTGCCCTGCCGGGGCGTGAATTTTACCGCGTTGCCGAGCAGATTTATGAGAACGCGCTCTATCTGGCTGCGGTCGGCCATGACTTTAGGCAGAGCTTCCGGGATCTCCGTGAGCAGTTCGATCTCTTTCTCTTTGCATTGGATGCTGATAAGGTCCGCCACGGACGCGCTCAATTCCTGGATATCCTGCGGGACGAGCCTCATTATGGTTTTCCCGGCTTCGATGCGCGAGATGTCGAGCAGGTCGTTGACCATGCGCACCAGTTCGTCGCTGTGCCTGTTTATTTTCTCCAGCCGCTCTTTGACCGCCGGCGGCAGGGCGCCGAGCTTTTCCTCGATCAGTATGGCGGCGTATCCTTTTACCGAGGTCAGCGGCGTGCGCAGTTCGTGAGAGACCGCCGATATGAAATCCGTTTTTCGTTTGCTTATGATTTTTACTTCTTCCAGCGCCTGGCTGAGTTCTTGAGTCCGTTCCTCGACTTTTCGTTCCAGATTCTGCTGGGCCATCCAGGTGTGCTCGAAGAGGCGCGCGTTGTCCAGTGCCTGGCTTACCTGGTTGGCCAGCAGTATGATGAATTCCTCGTCTCCTTCGGTCAGCGGCATATCTGCGCCGGCACCGACGAAAATGAATCCTTTGTCGCCTTCTTTTGGCATGATCGGTGAAATGACAAAAGAGTTGGCGTGGAATGCCTTGCTCATTTCAAGCGACCCCAGCTCTCTCTGTAAAGATATGGAGGAAAGGGTTTTTTGCCTGCCGATAAGGTCGAGATAAAAATCGCGTTTCTCCGCGAGGTCAGCTATTATGTAGTCGATCTCATCTTCCATATAGCCGATATAGAGATAAGGGACGAATTCCCCGCTTTCGGCGTTCCAGAGGAAAGCGCAGGCCTTTTCGAATCCCAGATCCTCCAGGTGGGAAAGTTCTATCTTGCGGAATATATGTTTTTCTTCCAACGTCGTGCTTATCGCCCTGGACAGCCTCTGCAGGGCGTATAGGCCGGTGAGTTTCTTATCGAGCTCTTCCTGGGTCTTGTTGAGGGCGATGTCCGTCCTGACGATCAGTTTAGCCTGTTCATCCATCTCTTCCAGGGTCGTCTTGAGATTAATGACGGCTGACTGCAGACTGTTTATTTTTTCATTCTTTTTAAGATACAATATGAGCAGGGTCAGCGCCATCGCGGCGAATGCCAGCCATAAAATATTGACAAGTATTTCGTTGTCCAAGGTTATTCTCCCACCAGCAGCACGCTTATTGTTTGATTATGCAGATAGACCTTACCGTGATAATCAATTGATTTAAGAGGGCCCTGTTCTCCGTATGTGTAGAGTCCTATTACCGGGACCCCGGGACCAACCGCTCTCTTAACCGCTTCCACTTCTTTTTCCGCGTCTCTACCCAATAACATATAGCGCGAAATGGAATCGAATACAAGAGCAAACTTTATTCTGGGGCAGGCACCGGTCTTCACCGATAATGCTTCTTTTGCTTCGTGCACGGCCTGTTCCGCGGCAGTGAAACAGGTCTCCTTGGTCCCGATCATCAGCCTTATCTGGCTGTTCTCGGGGATGTTCCCCTGCAGTATCAGGGAACCGTCCTCTCCGATATCGGTTATGTTCCGCAGAAGGTATTCTTCTTCTCCCTGCAGATATATGCCTATTGGATAGAAAGTACCGATGCGCCGCAGTTCCAGGCGCAGTTCTTTTATGTCGCAGTCCAGATAATCCTCGTATACAGTGGCGGCCGGGATGTCGTCTATTTCGTAGGCAATGTTCCCGCTGGCCCTGGTAATGTAGCGCGGTTTGCCCAGGGGTTTCCAGCCGTGCCTTATCCCCAGCCCGAAATTAACCCCTCCTCCCAGGATCAGGCCGCACGCGGCGTCGCTTTCCACCGATTGGTTGTAGTAAACGAAAGTCTTCGAGTAACGCAGGTTGTCCATGGCCAGCGCGCCGACCACGGGAAAGCTGGTGCCCAGGCGCTCCTGCATACCGTAAATGAGGTTGGAGCTTTTGTCTATAAGGCCGTCCGAGAATATTATACCGAGGTCCCTGCGCGCCGATTTGAGCCCGGCGAGGAGTTTTTCCCCGAATTCCTCTCCGGCCTTGATCGCGGTTTTGTATTTTATGTCCGTTATGCTCCCTGTGGTGTAATAGGTGTCGGGACTCATATTCAACAACAGCACCGCCACGGCGTGCCGAAACACGCCTTGATTGCAAAGCACGGCCGTCGTGCTGCAGCCGAGCACGTCGATATGCCCGAACATGGAAGAGATGGTCTTAAGCATGGTCAGGTGGGCGAATTCTATCGAACTGAAAACGATGGCGACATTCGGGGAGGCGTTGCCGTCAAGCCTTTGCCTCGCCTGTAATGCGGCTTCTCTTACCGCTTTCAAGGAATCCTTGTCGGTGCTTATGCCTAGACCGGCTTGTATGCTCATTTTTTGTTTGGAGAAGTACTTTATACGTTGGCGTCCGGAGCTGCCGGGCGAACAATTACAACAAGTATATACTATAGATAGTCGGAGGGTCAACAAAATTGTTGACTAAAACCGGTTAATAACTTAAAATTATACAGTCTTTTTTGCGTGGGGCAAGTGTTCCCCTTATGGGATAACACCTTGCCCTTGTGGGGAATTGGGCAAGTGTTCCCCTTTGGGTAACACCCTGATACATAAGTTTCTGATAATCGAGAATCGAAAAATAGATCATCCGCCACTCAAGCTTTGGCGGAATCTGTGCGCTGTTGAAAGGACTTATTTAACAGCGCACTAGTGCAGGCCCCCGTCATTCAATATCCGCGGTTCGACAGAGAGAAATAAACGGCCCCATCGTCTAGCCTGGTCTAGGACGAATGGTTCTCAGCCATTAAACACCGGTTCAAATCCGGTTGGGGCTACTTCTTCAAGGTAGTGTCGCCAAGATACTTATTCCGGTTCTCCCGCTGCGCAAAGGCGTAAAATTCTCCGCGATAATTTTACGCGCTCCGCGGGATCAATTCCGGCAGATACGTTACTTCGTAGAAGAGGCGTTGTAACGTATGCCGTCATTGAAAATCCGGTTGGGGCTACCAAATTACCGCAAAACGGTAATTTGGTGGAGCGATTGAGCAATCGAAGAATAGAAAGTCGATAAGAGCTCAGTTGCGGTCTATTTTCGATTATCTATTCTCGATAAATATCTCATGAGCGATCGGAAATAGAGCATTCGACAATCCAACGCTCAATGGAGTTTGCCCTGAGCTTGTCGAAGCGGCCTATGTTCCATTGCTCAAAGTCCTCGGTTCTTCCGTTTATAACCCATACTTATTATGCCACTCATCAGTCTTCAGGAAATCAGCCTTAGCTTCGGCGGGCCTCTTATTTTCGATAAGTTAAGCCTTCAGGTGGAACAAGGCGAGCGTATCGCGCTGTTGGGCAGGAACGGTAGCGGCAAGACCACGTTGATGAAAGTGATGTCTGGGGCGCAGCCGGTCAACGGCGGCAGCGTGGTCTTTTCTTCAGGTCTGCAGTCGGCGCATCTTCCCCAGGAGGTACCGCCTGATATCCAGGGCACGGTCTTCGACGTCGTATTTTCAGGTCTGGGCGCTCGCGCCGGACTTTTATCGGAATACCACCGTTTAAGCCGTCTGCTGCAATCCAACTCCGGCAAAGAAGTCTTGCGCCGTCTCGACGACCTGCAGTCAGAGATAGAGCGCACCTCTTCCTGGGACCTCAACAACCAGGCGGAATATATGATAAGCCTGATGAAGCTGCCGGGGGAGAGCGCTTTCGAGACCTTATCCGGCGGGCAGAAACGCAGGGTGCTGCTTGCCAGGGCGTTGGTGCTCAAACCGGAATTGCTGCTGCTGGACGAACCGACCAATCACCTGGATATAGATTCGGTGAACTGGCTGGAGAAGTTCCTGCTGAATTATCCCGGGACGGTTTTCTTTGTCACTCATGACCGGATGTTTATGAGCAGCGTCGCGACCAGGATAATGGAAATTGACCGCGGCAGGATCTTCAGCTGGGCCTGCGATTATAAAACGTTCCTTGAACGCAAGAGGCTGATGTCTGATATCGAGGATTCCTCCCGGGAGAATTTCGACAAGAAACTGGCCCGCGAAGAGGTTTGGATCAGGCAGGGGGTGAAGGCCAGGCGCTGCAGAAATGAGGGCCGGGTCAAGGCGCTTGAGCGTCTGCGCCGGGAGAAGAACGCCGAGCGCAGGGATGCCGGCCGAGCCGGCTTCAAGACGCAGGAAAGTGTCTTTTCCGGCCAGAGGGTGATCAAGGCGGTCAACATAAATTTCGCTTACGGAGATAACCGCTTGGTCCGCGGTTTCGCCACTCAGATAATGCGCGGAGACAAAATAGGGGTGATCGGGCCCAACGGCAGCGGCAAAACCACCCTGTTGAAGATACTGCTCGGTTTGCTCAAGCCGGATACCGGCAAGATCACGCTGGGGACCGATTTGCAGATCGCTTATTACGATCAGCTGCGCGAACAGCTGGAGGAGGAACGTTCTGTGATCGAGAACGTCAGCGGAACGGGGGAGACTATAATCTTTAACGGAAAGCCGCGGCACGTCATCGGGTATCTGCAAGAATTCCTTTTTTCCCCCGAGCGGGCGCGCTATCCTGTCCGCGGCCTTTCCGGAGGAGAGCGGAACAGGGTTTTTCTCGCCAGGCTTTTCAGCAGGCCGTTCAACCTGCTGGTGATGGACGAGCCTACCAATGACCTTGACCTGGAGACCCTGGAACTGCTGGAGGAACTGTTGTTGGAATTCTCCGGGACCCTGCTTTTAGTGAGCCACGACAGGGCTTTTCTGAATAACGTGGTGACCTCGACCATGGTCCTGGAAGGAGACGGCGTGATAGGCGAGTATCCCGGAGGATACGACGACTGGCTTAGGCAGAAAAAACCCGCTGAAGCGCGCGAGGGCAAGCCCGGCAAGCCTCCCCGTGAGAACAGGTCCGGGGACAGCGCGGGAAAAAAGAAGAAACTTTCTTATAGAGAACGCAGGGAACTGAATGCCCTGCCGGATAAAATAAACCGGCTGGAGGCGGAGCAAAAAGATATATACGCCCTTTTAACGGACATGAATTTTTATCAGCGGGAAGCGGCAAAGATAGCCGGGGTAAAGGCCAGGTTGATCGCCCTGGAAAAAGAGCTTGAAGAATCCTACAAGAGGTGGGAATTTCTGGAAAACTGAGGATAGTTGTATTACCTTCCGCGCTTAGTCTTACGCAATGCGAGGGACCCCAGTTCTTTAGAATCCCTAACTCATATCATTCCCACGGCGGTATCGTATTTGGGTTGCTTTCCGGTTAAATCGGTATATAATATAATACCTATACGCGATCAGAAGTGTTGATTTTCCTTCTAAGCGTATTTGATCTGTTGTCCCGGCATTTCACGGCAGCTAACCAGCAAGGAAGAGAAAGGATTCATAATGAAAATAGGCATATTCGGCATAGATAGTATTCAACCCGGTAAGGCTAACGTCAAGGACGACAGGGTTGACGCTCTGGCAAAAATGTTCAATTCCGGGAAGAAGGTTTATATCCAGGCAGACCTTATCACCGACCGGGAAAAGATCAAAGAAGCCGACGGTATCATCTGCCCGGCGTTGAATAAAGACGATCTTATAATTTCCGATATGGAGTTCGTGGATCTGCGCCTGGAGCGTTCGAGCGACGAGGCGGAAAAGAAGCTCATGGCGAGATTCAAGGACCATCTGGACAAGGTCAAATTCCTTTCGGAACTGGAGATAAGCGCGGAAGAAGCTAAATTCATCGCCGGCTATCCGTTGTTGACTGTGAAACCGGTATATCTGGCCGCCGCGGAAGAGGTCGCGGACAGGGATAAACTGTTGCCGCCTGCCTACGCAGAGTTCGGATATATTTCATATTTTACGGCCGGAGACAAGGATTCGCACGCCTGGTCCCTGAAAAAAGGCGCCAACGCCTGGGAAGCCGCCGGGTGCATCCATTCGGACATCCAGAAGGGCTTTATCCGCGCGGAGGTCGTGAGCTATACCGATTTAATCAGCGCGGGAAGTCTTTCACAGGCAAGGAATAACAACAAGATAAGTCTGGAGAATAAGGAATACATCGTTAGGGACGGGGATTATATAGTTTTCAAATGCAACAAATGACCGTTTGACCCGGCGGAAAGAAGGTTGTCGGATGATAAAGATAAAAAGGGCGTTGATCAGCGTTTTCGATAAACAAGGGCTTACGGAGTTCGCCGCCTGCCTGCGCGATTTCGGCGTGGAGATAATTTCTACCGGCGGAACCGCCGCCATGCTGCGTGAGAAAGGATTTAAAGTCAAGGAAGTTTCAGAACACACCGGTTTCCCGGAGATGCTGGACGGCAGAGTGAAAACCTTGCATCCGGCAATACACGGAGGACTGCTGGCGGTCAGGAGCAACCGGGAACATATGGAAAGCCTGAAAAGCCGGGGTATTGAAGAGATAGACATGGTGGTGGTGAATCTGTATCCTTTTGAAGCAGTAGCCTCCAGGTCCGGCGCCGGTGACGAAGAGATCGTCGAGAATATAGATATCGGAGGCCCGTCCATGCTGCGTTCCGCGGCCAAGAACAACGCTTCCGTGGCGGTGATTTGCGACCCCCGGCGTTATCCAGCCGTGATCTCGGAAATGAAACGTAACAACGGATGCCTGCCGGCCGAATTGCTGCGCTCCCTCGCGGCGGAAGCCTTTGCCAGGACCAGCGCCTATGACGGCGCGATATACGCTTACCTTTCCGGCGGCGGACGGCGGGAAGAGCGTCTCCACGGTTTGCCGCGCGATCTGCGCATGGAGTTCGTCAAATTGCAGGATCTCCGTTATGGGGAGAATCCGCATCAGCGCGCCGCCTTCTACGGCACGTCCGGCAGAATATCCGGCCTGGCAGCAATGCGCCAGCTGCAGGGTAAAGAGCTTTCCTTCAACAATTTTCTCGATTTGAACGCGGCGGTGGAGATCGCACGGGAATTCAATAAGCCGTCTGCGGTGATCGTGAAACACAATAACCCCTGCGGCGCCGCCTGCGCGCAGACTCTATGCAAAGCGTATCTGGACGCCTGGAAATGCGACCAGCTTTCCGCTTTCGGCGGCATCGTCGCTCTGAATAAGCCTTTGGATGCCAAGACCGCGTCCGCGATATTGCGCAGCGGTTTCTTGGAATGCGTGATCGCCCCCGGGTACGATAAAGGAGTCGCCGAACTGTTCAAGGGCAGAAAGAACCTGCGCCTGCTGGAACTCCCGGATTACAACGATCTCCGGGGAATGGATTTCAAACGCGTAAACGGAGGATGTCTGCTGCAGGAACGCGACATATTCTCTTTAGACGAGCAAAAACTTAAGGTTGTGACCCGCAAAAAGCCGGGACGTGCACAGATGAAAAGTCTCTTTTTCGCCTGGGAGATCGCCAAACACGTGAAGTCGAACGCGATCGTACTGGCTAAAGGGACCCGCTGCGCCGGGATAGGCGCCGGGCAGATGTCCAGGGTCGAGTCGGTGGCCATCGCCGCCAAGAAAGCCGGCAGGAAAGCCGGGGAGCTGTGCCTGGCTTCGGACGCCTTCTTTCCAAAACCGGATTCCATCACCCTGGCGGCCCGGGCCGGCGTGAAAGCGATAATACAGCCCGGAGGTTCGATAGCCGACGAGGAGATAATCCGCGCCTGCGATAAATACGGTATAGCGATGGTCTTTACAGGCATCCGGCATTTCAAACATTGAACCGTTTTTAGCCTCCATGACTTATCCCCAGATCCTGGATTATCTCGAATCCCTGATAAATTACGAAAAGGTCTCCCGCTGGGCCTATAAAACGTCTTTTAAACTGGAGCGCTTCGCGGGTTTTCTGAAGCGCGTCGGAGATCCGCAGCGCGGCCTGCGCTGCGTGCACGTGGCCGGTTCCAAAGGGAAAGGGTCCACCTGCGCCTTCACGGCTTATATGTTGAGAGAGATGGGCTACTCCGTAGGGCTTTACACCTCTCCGCATTTGAGCGGCCTGCGGGAACGCTTCAGGATACTGCGTCCGGGCGCGCGGAGCGCGGACGGGCGCGACCCTTTCGAGGGGATGATCCCGGAGGAAACTTTCAGCCGCCTCGCCGGAGAATTGATAGAAGCTAACGGGGAATCCGGCGGCGGGGACGGGGAAAAAGGGGTTACGTATTTTGAGTTCTGCACGGCTTTGGCTTTACGCTATTTTTCCCGGGAGAACGTAGATTTCTGCGTGTTTGAGACCGGACTCGGAGGCAGGCTTGACGCCACTAATTGCGTGGAGGCGGCGGTTGCGGTAATCACGCCGATAAGTTACGAGCATACGCGGGTGCTGGGAAGGACATTGGCGGAGATCGCCGGGGAGAAAGCCGGGATCATCAAGCCGGCAGTCAATAAAAAGCAGCTTTTGGAAGTGATCTCTTCTCCCCAGATGGGACCGGCGGCGGAGGTAATCAGGAAGAGGTGCGCCTGGACCAAGGCCGGGCTCTGGGAGGTCGGAAAAGATATAACCTTTAAGATAAATGACGGCACATTCGGCGTGAAAGGGAGGTTCGCCGAATACGGCGGCCTGCGAGTGACTCTGCCGGGAAAGCACCAGGTGGTAAATTCCGTTACCGCGCTGGGGGCGGTGGAAGCCTTGGCTCATAGATACAGGCTGCAAACCGATATTGATTCTTTAAGGCGGGGACTTTATAATACCGTATGGCCCGGCAGGTGCGAGACGATCGCGCGGGATCCCCTTATCCTTCTTGACGGGGCGCAGAACAGGGCCTCGGCCGCGGCATTAAGAGAGACTGTAAAGGAGAGTTTTTCTTTCCGCAGATTGATACTTGTGCTGGGGTTGTCTGCCGATAAAGACATCCGCGCCGTTTGCAGGGAATTGGTCCCTTTGGCAGATAGCGTAGTAATAACCAGGGCGGATAACCCCCGCGCCAGCGGCACTGATGTGATAGAAAAAGAAGTCTTGCGTGTTAGCGAACGCCTTGGAGGCTGCGTTAAAGTCCTGAAGACCGTCTCCGTCGGGGAAGCGATGGAAAAAGCGAAATCCGAGGCGGAAAAGGAGGATATGATACTGGTCGCCGGGTCTTTATTCCTGGCGGGAGAGGCGCGCGATGTTATTACGGGACGACTCTGATACGATAGCGGCCCTTTCCACCTCTCCCGGCGAATGCGGGATAGCCATAATCAGGATCAGCGGTAAAAATGCCCTCGGCGTAGCGGACAGAGTGTTTAGGACGGCGGCCGGAGGTAAACCGTCGGAGCTGCCGAGCCATTCTTTGAACTACGGCTGGGTAGTCGAGGCTTCCGGGCAGGCCGTGGATGAAGCAATGCTGGGGATAATGAAGGCCCCGCGCAGTTATACCCGCGAAGACGTCGTGGAGATCAACTGTCACGGCGGCGTTATCAGCTCCAGGCGTATTCTGGATTTGTTACTGCAAAACGGCTGCCGCCCGGCCGAACCGGGTGAATTTACCAAGCGGGCTTTTTTGAACGGGCGCATAGATCTTTCGCAGGCCGAAGCGGTAATGGACGTTATCGGAGCGCGGACGGAAGCGGCTTTAAGAAGCGGAGTGATGCATCTCAAAGGAGGGCTCTCCGCCCGGATAATGCCGTTGAGAGCAGAGCTCATGGACCTGCTGGCGGGGCTGGAGGCCGCCATCGATTTCCCGGAAGAGGAAGCTTACGGGGGAGTAACGGAGAACGCCCCGGCGTGTTTGGAAAAGGCAATCGAAGGCATACGTTTTTTGATCGAGACTTCCCGCTGCGGCATCCCTTTAAGCGAAGGCGCGAGCGTGGCTATTTGCGGCAGGCCTAACACCGGGAAATCCTCGCTTTTGAACGCGCTGTTGAAAAGAGAGCGTTCCATCGTGACTCATATAGCCGGCACGACGCGTGACACCGTGGAAGAAGATACGGATATTAAAGGCATCCCGGTCAGGCTTATTGATACGGCCGGTATCAAGGAGCCGCAGGACGCCGCCGAAAGAAAAGCCGTTCTGCGCTCAAGGCGCTATATGGATTTCGCCGACGCGGTCCTGCTTCTGTTCGACGGCGGTAGAAAACTGGAAGCGGACGACAGAAGCTTGATAAGGCGGTTGAGCAGGAAAAAGAACGTGCTGGCGGTGGTCAATAAATGTGATCTTAGATTGCGGGCGGAAACGGGACTGCTGGAAAAAGCATTCGGGGAATACGTTTCGGTTTCGGCTAAGAAAGGGCTCAACCTCGGACTGCTGGAAGAAAAGATAGCCGGCCGGATATTCAAGGGAAGGGCGCCGGAGGGCGGAGAGGTTTTCATCTCCAGCCGCAGGCACCTGGAATTGTTGAGAAGGACGGAACGGCATCTTTGCGCGGCAGGCGCGTCGTTTATTGACGGCCTTTCTCCGGAACTGACGGCACAGGACATCAAGGACGCCCTTGCCGGAATGGACTCGATCTTGGGGCTGGATTTCTCGGGAGACGTATTGAAGAGGATATTCGGCAGATTCTGCATAGGGAAGTGAAACGGAGGACAGCTATGGATAAGGTGAAGATGGATAAGGCCAAGATAGAGAAAGCGGTGAAGGATATCCTGGAGGCGATCGGTGATGACCCGGGCCGCACCGACCTGCTGGAAACGCCGAGGCGGGTAGCCGATATGTACGAGGAGATATTCTCAGGCATCGGGCGCGATCCCAAAGAAGAGCTGGAGGTAATCCTGGAGCAGAAACACGACGAGATCATCCTTCTCAAGGGGATACCGCTTTACAGCATCTGCGAACACCATCTGCTTCCTTTTATCGGCAAGGCCAATGTGGCATACATACCGAAGAACGGCCGTGTTACCGGTTTGAGCAAATTGGCGCGGGTAGTCGATATACTTTCCCGCCGCCCGCAGGTGCAGGAGAGATTGACCACGCAGATAGCGGACATAGTGATGAAGGAACTCCAGCCGCGCGGATGCATGGTGGTGATCGAAGCGGAGCATCTCTGCATGTCGATGCGCGGAGTAAAAAAACCGGGGACGCTGACGGTCACTTCGGCGGTGCGCGGGATATTCCAGGAAAGCGAAAAGACCAGGGCGGAGACCATGGCGTTGATGAAATTTTAAAAAGGGGAGGCGGAATGGGCATAGAAAGAAGGAAAGAAAAAAGGATGCACGTGTCGCTGCCGGTAAAACTTGTTTTCAGCAAGAAAGAGGAATTATCCGGCGTTACCGTCAACATCAGCCGCCTGGGCAGTTATATCGAGGTTTCCAGGCAGTTCGATTCCGGAGCGGAACTTGATGTTACCCTCGAGATACCTGATTACGGACAGGACAAGAAATCGGGCGGACAGGTCCGGTGTAACGGCACGGTATTCCGCTGCGACCTTAGGGAAGGTCCGGGGGCGGAACCCTTTTACGGGATAGGAGTGTTTTTTACTTCTTTTGCCTCCAGGGAAGAGCGCGAGAGGCTCTCCAAATACGTCGATTTCCTGATCGTCAAAGAAGAAGAAGACGCCAGAGAGGGTTTTAAGAAATGGAAAGAAAAGAAGCTCGGCGGCGATTCGCGCAGGCGGCTTGAATATGAAAAGATGCTTGCCGAAATGAACGAGATGCTCAAGAAAGCGCTCGCAAAGCTCGAAAAGATCGAGAAAGCGCTTCAGTCCAGGTGAAACCGGCGTGGTTCCATAAAAAGGGGCTTAATGAGCAGAGGATAAGGGCTTTTTTATTCTACAGCAGCGTCGCGGTCTTTTTCGCCGGCCTGCCGCTGATCCTCTCTTTTTCCTTCGGTTACAAATTCGACAGGCGCACCTTTAAATTCAGCAGGACGGGGTTGTTGTATCTCAAAACCCAGCCGCCGGGGGCCGAAATTTACCTGGACAAAAAGCTCCTGGTTGAAAAAAGCCCCGCGACCGTCAACGAACTGCTTCCCGGCACTTACGAGGTGCGCGTTGAATTGCGCGGATACTATCCCTGGTCGGATGACGTCCGGATAGAGGAAAGCAAGATAACGCGCCTCGACAAGATCCTGCTTTTTCCCCTGCGTAACAACCTTAAGAAAGTCAATAAGACCTCGGTGGCGTATTTCTTCCTCGACAAGGAGAAGGAGGCCGTATATTATCTGGACTCCAGGGACCGCATACTTTATCGCTGCGGGCTCGACGGAGAACGCCGGGTTCCGGTCGGCAGGCTGCCGGAACTGCAGTCTCATGCAGCCGGATACCTTTTTTCCTCCGACAGGAATAAATTACTCTACTTTTCCCCCTCCCAGATCGGCATAGCCGAACTGCAGCAACGCAGGGATGCCGAACCCGAGCGCGTTCCGTTCATCCTGGATTATCCGCAGTCGGATATCCGGGATGTCTTCTGGCACTCCGACAGTTTTCATCTGGTGATAGTCACAGCTCGTTCCGTGGAGGTGATGGAGGCGAGGCCGCGCGCTTGTCCGATCACGCTGGCAAGGCTTAATCGGCGCGACGCGCAGGCGTATTACGATACCGGCAGCGATACTTTATGGTTCCTTGACCAGGAGAGGTCTCCCGAGGGAGACACGCACGGCAACCTGTATAAGCTGGAGCTGGACAGCCGCACGGCGCCCTTGTACGATTTGATCAGGACCAGAAATGAAGAATAAGAACATCGGGATAAGAAGAACGCTGGAGATCATCCCGGGGGCATTGTCGTGGGGAGTGATCCTTATGCTTGTGCTTTTGTCGGCCTGGAAGCCGGTTTTTTGCGCCGCCCTGATCATCACGTTCGATTTTTACTGGATTATCAGGACGTTATACCTGACTACCCTGTTGATCATGGCGCACCATAAATTATACCGGCAGCGTAACCGCGACTGGCTTGCCGATTGCCGGTCGTCCGGGGCGGGCAGAGAGTGGGAACGGATATACCACCTGGTGGTTTTTCCGGTTTATAAAGAAGGGCCGGATATTCTGAGGCCTTCTCTTGCGTCGTTACGGGATTGTCTTTATCCGAAAGAGAAGATGATCGTTATAGTATCTTTTGAGAGCAGGCATCCGTCTTCCCGTGAGACCGCCGCGCTGCTGGAAAAGGAGTTCAAGGGATGTTTCTTCGGCTACATCTCGACTTTTCACCCGGATAATCTCCCCGGCGAAGCTAAGACGAAAGGGGCGAACGCGACATGGGCGGCCAGGAGAGGGAAGGAATTCGTCTCTTCCCGCGACATCCCTTATGACGACGTGGTTATCTCGTGTTTCGACGCCGACACCTGCGTCGACCCCGGTTACTTCGGCTGCCTGACGTATCATTTTATTACCAACCCCCGCCCTCACCAGGCCAGTTATCAGCCGATACCGGTTTACAACAACAATATCTGGCACGCCCCTTCTTTCGCGAGGCTCGTGGAGATCAGCGCTTCGTTCTGTCAGATGATCGAGAGCATGCGCATAGAGAAATTCGTGACTTTCTCCAGCCACAGCATGAGCTTCAAGACGCTGATCAAGATAGATTACTGGCCGCTGAACATGGTTTCCGACGACTCGGTGGTTTACTGGAAGGCGTTTCTTTTCTACAACGGACATTACAGGGTGGTCCCTTTGTATATAACCGTGTCCATGGACGCGGCTTACGGCGCCTCCCTCTGGAAAACCGTCAGGGTGCAGTACAGGCAGAAAAGGCGGTGGGCATGGGGCGTCGAGAATTTTCCGTTTCTGGTGACCGGTTTCATGAAGAGCCGTTTCATAAGCCTGCCGCAGAAGATCCGCAAGTCGTTCCAACTGTTGGAAAGCCACGTTACCTGGGCGGTCTGGGCGATCATCATTACGCTGCTTGCGCCGCTGCCTATTCTGCTGGGCGGGAGTTTCTTTACGCAGATGCCGATAAGCTACAATCTTCCGCGAATCGCCGGCATACTTTTGAACTGCACCCTGGTGAGCAGCCTGGTCTGGGTGCTGTTGAGCAGGATACTGCTTCCTCCCAGGCCCGCAGGGGTGAAGTGGAGTAAAAATATATTGATGATCGTGGAATGGGTTTTGGCCCCGCTGATCATCCTGATCCTGGGATCTGTTCCGGCGCTCGACGCGCAGACCCGGCTTCTCCTCGGAAAATATATGGAGTTCTATTCTACCGAGAAAAAGCGCCCGCGCAGCGCATAAAGTCTTGTAAAATATGGTTTTTACGGGTATAATTTTAGATAAGGAGGGCGTGGCATGAAAAATAGGCGAAGTATGTTTTTCTGGAAGACCAAGTTTACCTTATTGTTCTTCAATATAGCTTTGCTGGGGATCGCGCTTTTCTGCCTGGCGGTATTCTACGGCCTGGGCAGGATACTTACGGAGTATGAGTATTCGCTGGGATGGAGGCTGGGTTTCATCCTCCTGGAAGTCGGTTTCATGGGGTTTATCTTCAGCATCCTGATCAGCATGTTCCTTGTCTTGCATCGTATCCTCGGCCCGCTGCCGCGCATTGAAAGCGTCCTGAGCGAGGTTATTAAGGGTAATCATTCCCTGAGGGTAACTATCCGCAAGAGAGACATGATCCACGGGCTGGTGGATAAGATAAACGCGATAATAGAGATGCTGGAAAAGAAGAAATAGACCGTTCCATCTGCGGCTCCCGTCCTTAATCAAAGCTCAAAAATCCCCGGCTTGAAAACCGGGGATGAATGCGGAGCAGCTTACCTCAAAACACAGGAATTTCCGGCTTTCGAGCCGGAAAAGGTTGCCCCGCGGACCAAACCGCGGGTTTTTTATATCGTGCGCAGCGGAAGGCTTCCGGATTTGCCGGCCGCGCACAATCCGATATGAGATGATGAAAAGAACTCTGGAGATCATCCTTGCGGTATTCCTTTTTTCACTCCTTGTTTTTATCTGCAGGAACAAACTCAATGTGTTTTATTATAACCGGGCGGTGACGTCGGCTGAGAACGGCTCATACGCCAGCGCGATCGAATATTTCAGAAAATCCATCGCGCTTGAGCCGTCGGCTGCCGCGCATTACGGCCTGGGGAACGTTTATCTGGACGTGAATATGAAAAGAGCGGCGGAATTCGAATTCCGTCTGGCGACGATAATTAAACCGGATTTTTTTCCGGCTTTCGAGGCGTTGGCGCATTTATATCTTCGGGAAAACTCTTTCCTGCAGGCCGAAGAGATCATGAAAGAAGCCGTTGCCTCCTGCCCGGGCAACTGGAAAACAGGGGAGTTGTCGGACTTGGTGAAGTTTTCCCGCTTTACCGATTTGTTGAAGGGGGCGACCGACGCCTTCACCTCCGGAGACAAGACAACAGCGTACCGCCTGCTCTATGAAGCCGTTCATCTGGAACCGCAGCATGTCTTTACCCACTATCTTTTAGCCTACCTGTATTTTTCGGAACGGAATTATCCTCTTGCCAAAGCGATGGCGGATAAAGCGCTGGAGATAGACGTGAAATTCTTCCCGGCGCGCAAACTGTTGGGGGATATTTATTTTGAGGAAGGCAGGTTCGAAAACGCCGTAGCAGAATATAATGCCGCTCTCTCTTCGGACAGGACGGACCCGGTGCTGCTGAACAGCGCGGCTTTGGCGTATATGAACCTCGAGAGATATGACGAGGCGGTCCGTCTTCTGCAGGAAGCCGCGGCGCTAAATCCCGGAGACGTCAACCTGCTTTACAGCCTGGCCTGTCTTTACCGGGACAGCGGGCACCTGCGGGAGGCGATGTCGGCGTACAGGGCGGTGATCGCCAAAGATACGGCATTTCCCAACGTGCATAACGATCTCGCCGACGTGTATAAGAACCTGGGGCGTCCTGACCTGGCCGTTGCAGAATACCGGGAAGAGATGTCGATCGTCTTCGAGAAGCTGGCGCTCAATCCGCAGGACCCTTTTCTGCTGGCAGATATGGCGGCGGCGTGCAACGGGGCGGGGAAATATTCCGTTGCGTTGGATTATATCAATAAGTCGCTGGCGGTAAAAAAAGACCACCCGCAGGCGTATCTGGTGTTGGCGGACATACAAAAGAACCTCGATAATCTTCCGGCGGCGCAGGACGCCTTGAGAAAGGCCGGGCAATCGTCTTCAAGAAAATATTCCTTCATAGAAAAGCGCCAGGAATCGAACCGCGGGCAAACGGCACCTCTACCGACGCCTTAGCCTCGGTAATGGGCGATACCCCGCAATTTTTCTTTGATGGCCGGGGAGGGTTTCCCGTCGCCCTTACCGGAGAGCTCCCCAGTCAATCGGAATTACACCTTGGCCAATAGGAGGGCCAAGTATTCACCTGTGTGTTACACCTTGGCCTTGTGTGGAATTGGGCAAGTGTTTCCCCCGGGATAACACCCTGTCCTTGTGTGGAATTGGGCAAGTGTTCCCTTGGGATAACACCTTGGCTAATTTGTCTTTATGCTTGACGGGAATATTCGTCTTCAAGACATTCAATCTTTACTTCTTGCCGGTTGCTTCTAACTGTTTTCCCTCCACGGATCCCATTTATAATAATTGGATTTCTTTACCACTGTTTATCCAGGTTCCTGTATTGCACCGTCTCGGCGACATGCTCGGGCAGAATGGCCTGCGCGTCGGCGAGGTCGGCGATGGTGCGCGCCACCTTCAGTATCTTGCTGTAGGCCCTGGCGGAGAATTTGAGCTCTTTCATAGCCTTTTCCAGCAGGCTTTCGGCGTCTGTGGAGAGCCGGCAGAATTTCTTGATTTGTTTGTTGTTCATCCTGGCGTTCAACAGGATACGTTCCTCTTTAAACCTTTCCGCTTGCGTTTTTCTTGCCAGGTTCACTCTTTCTTTGATGACCGCGGAGGGTTCCCCGTCGCCCTTACCGGAGAGCTCCTCGAAACTCAACGGCTGCATCTCTATGTGTATGTCTATGCGGTCCAGCAGCGGGCCGGAGATCTTGCCGGCATAACGCTCTATTTTGGAAGGCGAACAGCGGCAGTTCCTGTTCGGGTCGGTATAATAACCGCAGGGGCAGGGATTCATGGCGGCGACGAACATAAAGGAAGAAGGGAATACCGAGCTGCGCGCCGCGCGGGAGACGCAGACGAAACCGTCCTCCAGCGGCTGCCTGAGGGTTTCCAGGGTGCCGCGGTTGAACTCCGGCAGTTCGTCCATAAAGAGTACTCCGTGGTGGGCCAGACTGATCTCCCCCGGTTTGGGGACGCAGCCTCCCCCTATAAGGGCGGAGTCGGATATGTCGTGGTGGGGGGCGCGGAAAGGCCTCTGCGCGATTATGCCCTGGGCGGGGGGCAGTCCGGCGGCGGAATATATCTTGGTGATTTCCAGCGCCTCCGGGAGGCTAAGGTTCGGCATGATGGTCGGGATCCTTTTGGCGAGCATAGTCTTGCCTCCCCCGGGCGGGCCGATCATCAGCAGGTTGTGGCCTCCGGATACGGCGATCTCGATAGCTCTTTTCGCAAAATACTGTCCTTTCACTTCCTGGAAATCGTGCGCGTAAGCGGAGTTACGGGCGAACAGATCGTTTATGTCTTCTTTATACGGCGACGATTGCGAAGGATCGTTCATCAGTGAGATTGCCTGTTTCAAGGTCCTGACCGGCCAGGCGTTCAGAAGGGAGATCACGCCGGCTTCCGGGGCGTTCTGCGCCGGTATTATTACATCGTTTATGTTCTCTTTCTCGGATACGCAGATCATGATCGGCAGAACCCCCTGGACGGCGCGCAGGGATCCGTCCAGGGATAATTCTCCCAGCAGGAAATAATCTTTTAGCGGCTCCGCCGGTATCTGCCCGCTTGCCGCCAGTATGCCCAGCGCTATCGGAAGGTCAAAACTGGCGCCTTCTTTTTTGATGTCCGAAGGGGCGAGGTTGATAGTTATACGCCCCCCGGGCCATTTGTAACCGGAGTTCTTTATGGCGGATTTTACCCGTTCCCTGCTTTCCCTGATGGCGGTATCGGCCAGGCCTACCAAATTGGTCGACGGCAGGCCTCTGCCCACGTCTATTTCTATCTCTATGAGATAAGCCTCGATCCCGTTAAGTCCGTAACTCAGCGTTTTTGCCAGCATATTCCCCCCTTTTAAGGATTTCCCGGGTCTCCTAACATAATAGACGGTAAAGAGAGGCGTAATCTAACATGTTTTTTATCGCAATTTGCATAGGACATTCTTATCTTGCTGGTGCAAAGGACCAGAAAGTTCTTGCTTTTTGACCGGTGTATTTATATAATTTTAAGAGTAAAATACCTTAAAGCAGAGAGGCCATGATAAAACTTCGCAATGCGTTAATAGCGTTTCTTTTGGGTGCCGGCCTGATAAGCATAGTGCATTATTCTTTTCTTTTGCAGGAAAAGGCCGGTCTCTCCCGCGCGCTTGAAGAGGTCAACGCGCGTGTCCTGGTTCTGGAGAAAGACAAGGCGCAGTTAATCCAGTCCTTGAACTCCGGAAGGGAAGCCGTCAAGAAATTGAGTGACGACAACGCGTTTCTCAGCATGACGGTCCAGGCACAGGGCGGGCATATCTCGGCTTTGACGGCCGAGCTTGAAAAGACCAACGCCAGGATGAAGGAATTAGACACAGGTTATTCTTTGTTACGCTGCGAAAATTCCGCTTTGAAGGCGCAGTTGTTCTTTGTGGTGAAAGAAGAGGCGAAGCTGCGTTTAAGCATGACGTCTCTCCCGGAGTTGAAGAAGGCCATACGGGGCCTAAAAAAAAAGAAAACTCGCGCTCCCTCCTCGCCGTTAGTCCGTAAAGAAAAACCGAAGAAACCCGTTGAGGGGCAGATCCTGGAAGGGAACAAAGGGTTTCTGATAAAGAACGGTAAGCCGACCTTTATCAAGACGATCAGAATAGAAGTCGTTCCTACTTCTTCCCGATGAACGAAATCATCCGCCAATTATTCGCCAACAAGATATTCATGACCACCATCTCCGCCTGGATTGTGGCGCAGACTATAAAAGTCACCGTGGGGGTCGTCAGGGAGCACAGGATAGATTTCCGCTGGTTCGTGGGGACCGGCGGCATGCCTTCCAGCCACGCCGCCGGGGCTTCCTGTCTGGCCGCCGCGGTCGGGTTTGCTTACAGGTTCGACAGCGTATTCTTCGCGCTCGCGGCCGCTTTCGCGCTGGTGGTTATGTTCGACGCGCAAGGTGTGCGCAGGGCGGCCGGCAAACAGGCGCGCATCCTGAACAAGATAATGGAAGATATTTACTGGCAGGGAAAGATAGACGAGGTCAGGCTACGGGAGCTGGTGGGGCACACCCCTCTGGAGGTTATAGCCGGTTGCCTGCTTGGCGTTTTGATCGCCGTTTTGGCCAAATAACGTTTTTCTTAAAGTTCGAACGGAGGACGCGATGAAGAAATATTTACTTTTGGTCGCCGCCGGAGCGCTCGCGGCCGTTTTGATACTGGCAGCCGTGGTGAAAACGCATAAAGGAGGAAACGGGACGCGGCGGATATCCGAGAAACCTTCCGTTATGCTGCCGCAGGCCCGGGAGCTCGAGAAGAAAGGAGATCTGCAGGGGGCGTCCGCAGTTTATCAGGAGATTATCGCGGAATATCCTAATTCCCCGGAAGTCGTGTCATGGCAGAAGAAAGCCGACGAGCTCAATATTCAACTGTTGTTTTCCCCTGCCATCACGGTCAACAGCGCGGCTTACGTGATAAAACCGGGAGACAATTTGATAAAAATAGCGAAGCAATTCAAGACCACCCCGGAATTGATAATGAAGAGCAACAATATAACCGGGGACAGGATCATGCCGGGCAGAAAGATAAAAGTTTGCACGTCGCCTTTCAGCGTTTTCGTGGATAAATCCCAGAATATCCTCATATTGAAAACCGGAGAAGAAATCGTCAAGACCTATGTGGTCTCCACGGGCGCCGACAATTCTTCACCGGTGGGGACCTTCAAGATAGTCAACAAGATAGTCAATCCCACCTGGTTTAAATCAGGGGCGGTGGTCCCCCCGGGGAGCCCGGAGAACGTGCTGGGGACGCGCTGGATGGGATTCGATATATCCGGTTACGGCATCCACGGCACAACAGAACCGGATAAACTCGGACGGCAGGTAACCCAGGGGTGTGTGCGCATGGCAAATTCGGACGTGGAGGAATTGTATACTATAATCCCCGTCGGCACGGAAGTGGTCATCGTCGACTGAGAACAGGCAAGGAGAAGATTCCGCGAATATGAACATTCTTCCTTTTGAAAAACCGATCGCAGAGCTGGAAAAAAAGATAGAAGAGCTGAAGCTTTTCGCTTCGGAAAAGAAAATAGACCTTTCCTCCGAGATCAAAAAAATGGAGGAAAAACTCGAGGCTTTGAGACGCCGCACCTACGGCAGCCTAAGTTCCTGGCAGAAAGTGCAGATAGCCAGGCATCCGCAGCGGCCCTATACGATGGATTATATCTCCGCCCTGATGACCGATTTCGTGGAATTGCACGGTGACAGGATCTTCGGAGACGACAAAGCCATGATTTGCGGTTTCGCCGTCTTTGAAGGGACGAAGGTAGCCGTTATCGGTCACCAGAAAGGCAGGGACACCAAGGAAAATCTGAAGCGCAATTTCGGCTGCGCGCATCCGGAAGGCTACCGCAAGGCGCTGCGCGTTATGCAGCTGGCCGAGAAATTCGGGCTTCCGGTGATAATATTTATAGATACCCCGGGCGCATATCCCGGCATAGGCGCGGAAGAACGCGGTCAGGCGCAGGCCATAGCCTTGAATCTGAGAGAAATGGTCTGCGTCGGCGTTCCCATAATAGCCACTGTCATCGGAGAGGGCGGCTCCGGCGGGGCGCTGGGGATAGGCGTGGCCGACGCGGTATGCGTGCTGGAGAACGCTTATTATTCGGTAATCTCTCCGGAAGGATGCGCCGCGATCCTGTGGAAAAACGGTTTGAAAGCGCCGGACGCCGCGGAAGTCCTGAAACTGACGGCGGCCGACCTGATGAAGCTGGGTGTAATAGATTGCGTAATCCCGGAGCCGATGGGAGGCGCCCATCGTAATCCCCAGGAAACCGCCGCCAACGTAAAAGAGGCGGTCTCCGGTTACCTGAAAAAGCTTCTTAAACAGGACAGGAAATCACTGCTTGATTCCAGATATGAGAAATTCCGTAAAATAGGCAGGGTCCTGGAAGAGAAGAAATAACGCTGCTTTCTTTCCCCTTTTCCCCGAGGAAAACCAGAGAATCAATTCGACGCGCCCGCGTTCCGCCCCTTTGGCTTTGCGCGGGGTGGTTGCGCCCATCAAACCGCAGAAATCCCCGCTTGAAGCCGGGGGAGTATTCACTGAGCGCCTTCGAGGCGTAAACTTTTCTTGACGGACGCGATGCGCGGAGGTATACTTAGCATAATTGATATTTAACATAGTTAACAATATTGGGAGGTAAGGCGGTGCCGGCGGATTTTATTGAACAGATATCCGGGTTATTGCCTTTGGTTATGAAGGAGTTCTCCAGGAGATACTCCAACGATATCTCCAGAGGCAAACTTACCCTACCCCAGTTTTATGTGATGGATTTTCTGTTCTCCCGCGGACAAGCGAGGATGAACGAACTGGCGCGCTCCCTGTCCGTGAGCACCGCCGCGGCTACCGGTATCGTGGACAGGCTGGTGAGAAGCGGTTGCGTGATCAGGAGGCCGGATCTCTCCGACAGGAGGGTCATTAAGGTCGGCCTGACCGGCAAGGGCCGCAAATTGATGGAGTCGGTCATCCGCCAGCGCAGGCTTAATCTGGAAGAGGTTTTAGGGCAGTTGTCCGTCCGGGAACAGGATGATTATCTGCGCATTCTTAAACGTATTTACAGTATCGTCAGCGATTTTAGAAAAGATGAGATATATTGAATCTCTCCGGGCTTCAGCCCGGGTTTTCTTTCTCGATTTACCTCGTGCCGTAAGATACCGGAAAAATCTCTTCGGCATTTTCCCGGAGCTCTACGGGGTAATCTGCGGTTTGATTAAAGCGGGTTTGATCGCCGTATTCTTCTGCGGCGTGTCCTGTCCACGCGCCTGCGCGGGAGAAATAGTGTTGACCCTGGATGAAGCGCTGCTGACGGCTTTGAAAGATAACAGGCAGTTGGCGCAAGGCAAGGCGAAAGAAGAAGCCGCGCGCGCGGGAGTATCCCTGGCCAATTCTGCCGTTTTGCCTACCGTGGATATTTCCGGGACGCTGGAAATGACCCGCGGCCTTTATTCCAAAGACGTCGGAGAATTATCGGAACAGGTATCGGTCAGACAGTATCTGTATAAAGGCGGGGCGATCAGCGCGGCAATGCGCAAAAGCAAATTCAACCTTTCCGCGGCGCAGGCGTCTTTAAGCAGGGACAAGCAGGAAGTGCTGTTGAAGGTGAAAAAGAGTTTTTTTACCCTGGTGCTTGCCGAAAGATACCGCAGATTGAGCAGGTTCATCGCCGTCAGCGCCAAGCGGCATTTGGATTATGTTTCCGAGCTTCACAGGCGCGGGCAGGCCTCCGAATCGGAGATCATCGGCCAAAGATCATCTTTGCGCAGCGCCATGTATCTTTATTCCAGCGCGGCCACGCAGAAAAAGTCGGCCGGAGAAATCCTCGCCAACCTTCTTTATCTTAAAAGCGGGGATGAAATTACCGCTGCCGGCAGGCTCCGTTACGCTTTCAGGGATACAGCTTACGACGCCGCTTTCCTGAAGGCCGCGGCTTCCAGGCCGGAGTTGAGGCTATATGAGGCCGAAGAGCGTTCTGCGGAGGAGGCGGTAAAGATAGCCAGAGGCTTCGGCAGGCCGTCTTTAAAAGCCACGCTTGATTATTACTCTTCCAACCGGCTGGCATCCGGCACGGAGAAAAATGATAACGACCACAGCGTGGCCGGGTTGACGGTATCCTGGCCCGTATTCGACGGCGGCCAGGCCAGGGCCGAGGTGGAGGCGGCGATTGCCGCGTTAAAGGCTTCCCAGGCTCAGCGTCAGCAGGTGATAAAGGATATAGCTACCGAATTGAGACAGGCCTGCCTGGGTCTGCAGGATTCGCTGGAGGCGTTGAAGGCGGCGGAAGAGGAAGTTAAAGTGTACCGGGATAATCTAAGGGCGGCGCAGGAGAAGTACCGTCGCGGGATCGCGAGCCTTCTCGACATGCAGGATGCCGCTTTGAAATATGAAACGGCTTATTTCAAGAAAGAACAGGCCGTCTATGCCTATATGATCGCCGGCATGGATTTCGACAAAGCTATCGGAGGTGTTTGATGGGAAGCGGTAGAACGTGGGTTTTAGGCGTGGTTTTTTGTTCGTCGGTATTGTTGGGCTGCCAGGGGTGCGGAAAAAAACAGGAAACGGCCGCCCCCGAGGTTTTTCGCCTGCCGGTTCTGGCGATGAAAGTCGTCGCCGGGGACATAGAAGATGTCATAGAATACGCCGGGAGCATAAAGGCGGAGAAGGAAGCGACGGTATACCCGCGGGTGAGCGGGAAAATAATAGAAAAGTCCCGCAGGGAAGGCGACAGGGTCGCAAAAGGGGAAGCGATCGCTTATGTGGACCGGGATGAGGTGGGATTGAAATTCGAGAAATCCCCGGTGGACAGTCCGATAGACGGAGTCGTCGGCGGCGTTTATGTCGACGTCGGCAGCAGCGTCACTCCGCAGACCCCGGTGGCGCTTGTAGTCTGCGGCGAACAGGTGAAAGTGAATGTTTATATCCCGGAGAAATATCTGCCGAAGATACGTCCCGGCCGGCCGGCCAGGGTCTTCAGCGACGTCTATCCGAACCGGGAATTCGAGGGCCGCATAGCCAGGGTAAGCCCGGTGCTGAACCAGGACAACAGGGCTTTCATGGTCGAGATAAGCGTCGACAACGCGTCCCGTGAATTGAAGTCGGGCATGTTCGTCCGCGCCCACATCCCTCTGGAGCGGAAGCAGGGCGTGCCTTTGATATTGAAAGAAGCGGTGCAGGGAAGGGATGAGGACACTTATGTTTTTGTGGTCGATAACGGCACGGCGCGCGCAAGAAAGGTCCGTCTCGGACTGCGTTCCGGCGCTTATTATGAAGCGGCCGAAGGGTTGAGCCCCGGGGAATCGGTGGTCATAATGGGGCAGCAGAGACTCAGGGACGGCATGGCCGTCTCTGTCGAGGAGAAAAAGTAATGAATCTGTCCGAATTCGGCGTCAGGAAGCCGATTACCAACTTGATGATTTTCTTCGCCATTTTCGTCCTCGCGCTTTACAGCTTCAGCAGGCTGGGAGTGGACCTGCTGCCCGAGATAGAACCTCCCATAATAAGCGTTATCTCTAATTACTCCGGAGCCAACCCGGAGGACGTGGAGACCAAGGTCACGGAGGTGCTGGAAAACCAACTGGGCACCACCCCGGGCCTGGAGAAGATAACTTCGACATCCAGCGAAGGGATGTCCGTCATCCAGCTGAAGTTCATCTGGGGGACCAACCTGGACGAGGCTTCCAACGATATCCGCGACCGCATAGAGCTCGCCAAACAGTCCCTGCCCGACATCCCGGACGAGATGGACAATCCCTATATATTCAAGTTCAATACCGCCAACATGCCGATACTCGTCCTGGGCGTTACCGCCGAAGGATCTTACCCGGATCTTTACGATATTATAGACCGCCGTGTTTCCGATAATCTGAAACAAATACCCGGGGTGGGCACAGTCCTGATACAGGGGGGAGGGATGGTGCGCCAGATCAATGTCTGGGTGGACAGGCCGCGCCTGGAAGGGTACGGATTGTCCGTTCTCGACGTCGAGAGCGCGATAAGGCAGGAGAATGTCACGCAGCCGGTCGGAAGCCTCAAATCAGGACTGACCGATTACCTCATCCGCCTGCCGGGAGAATTCTCCGGCCCGCAGGAGATCAACTCCATTATCATCGGAAGGAAAGATAACAGGTACGTTTATCTCAAGGATGTCGCCCGCGTGGAGGACGGTTTCGAGGAAGTAAAGACACGGGTGAGGATCAACAGGAAACCCGGCCTGGTGTTGATGGTACAGAAACAGAACGGCACCAACACGGTCGCGGTGGCGGAACGGGTTAAACGCAGGCTCCGCCAGCTGGAAAGCGACCTGCCTCCCGACGTAAGGCTCCAGGTGATTTTCGACACATCAAAGGATATCATCAGTTCGGTGGACAGCCTGAAATCTTCGGTCTGGTTGGCGGTGGTAATGGTAATAGTAGTAGTCTGGTTCTTCCTGAGGCGCTTTCTACCCAGCCTTATTATCGCCTTGACGATCCCTTTCTCCCTGCTGATCAGTTTCATTTACCTGTTCCTGAGCGGTAAGACCATCAATACCATAAGCCTTTCTTCCGTTGCCATCGCCTCGGGCATGGTGGTGGACAACGCGATCGTCGTGGTGGACAACGTAATGCGCCGCCTGGAAAGCGGACAGCGTCCGCGCGAAGCCGCGATCTTCGGCACTTCCGAGATGTTCCTTTCCATCGCCGCCTCCACCATGACCACGGTGGTGGTTTTCGCCCCGATGCTTTTCATCCCCGGGATAGTGGGGATCATGTTCGGCGAACTGGCGGTGATCATTATCGTGACCCTGCTGGGTTCTCTTTTTACCTCCGCCACTTTTTCGCCGATGTTGTGTTCTCAATGGCTGAAGACAGGTAAACCGGCGAATTCCTCCAATCTGCTCGGCAGGCTCTATGCTGCGTCGGAGAACTGGCTCGGAGCATTGGACAGGCTGTATTCCCGCATCCTGCGCTGGTGCCTGGGGCGCAAGAAACTGGTCCTATTCGGGTCGCTGGGCATCTTTGTCTTTTCCCTTTTCCTGCTGCGTTTTGTCGGCAATGAATTCGCGCCGGAGGAAGATTCCGGAGACCTGCGCATGAGCGTATACCTGCCCATAGGCACGAGATTCGAAGAGAGCGATAAGATCGCGGCGCGCATAGAAGACATCCTGGACAAGGACGTCCCCGAGAGGCTCTTTTATTATGTCAGGAGCGGCGAAGTATCCGGCGTGGGAAAAAGTATGGGGAACGCCTCCGGGTCGCACATAATTACCTGCGGCGCCAAACTCGTCCCCAAGACGGAAAGGGAACGTTCCGTTAAAGAGATCGGGCAGATACTGCGCGGCAGGATCCGCGCCCTGCCCGGGGTGGTAAGAACGGACATAACTACCGGCAACCCGATGGGAAGGGTGATCTCCGGTTCCGGCGGCAAGAGCGTTCAGGTGGAGGTCATCGGCCATTCTTTCCAGGATACCGACGCCATGGCCGCGCAGATCAAGGATATAATGGAAAATATACCGGGCGCCGTGGACGTGAGCATCTCCAGGGAAGCCAACCGTCCGGAGCTGCGCATAGACGTGGATAGGGAGAAGTCGTCTTCTCTGGGTCTCAACATGCAGATGATAACCGATACGGTCAAGGCTTTTATCGAAGGAAATACCGCCGGACATTACCGAGAGAGAGGCAAGACCTACGATATCAACGTGCGCGCCGAGGAAAAATTCAGGCTTAAACCGGAGGATATCGAAAGCATCACGGTCTATCCGGCTTCCGGCGGCGGGGTGGATCCCGGGAGGCAGGTGAGGCTTTCCAATATCGCAAGCATCAGCGAGGTGCTCGTGCCGCAGGAGATAGAACGCAAGAACAGGGAGCGCGTGGTGCGCGTGGAATGCAACGCATACAAACGTTCTTCCGGTAAGATCGTCGAGGACGTCAAGCGGGAGTTGAATAAACTTACCCTGCCGGCGGACATTACCCTGGAGCTCGGAGGTGAAGCGGAAGAACAGGCCAAGGCCTTCCGCGACCTGGCGCTGCTGCTGGCGCTCGGCATTATCCTCGTTTATATGGTCATGGCCGCGCAGTTCGAGTCTTTGATAGACCCGTTCATAATCATGTTTTCCATACCGTTCACCTTCGTGGGGGTGATACTCGCTTTCATCGTTACCGGCATGACCCTGAACATAATTTCTTTCCTCGGAGTGGTGATGTTGATGGGCATCGTGGTCAATAACGCTATAGTCCTGATAAGTTACATCAATATACTGCGCGCGCGCGGGTTTGCTCTGTCCGAGGCGGTCATCAGAGGAGGCGGCGACAGGCTGCGTCCGGTGTTGATGACCACTATAACTACCCTGGTCGGCCTGATGCCGCTGGCGTTATCGAACGGGGAAGGTTCGGAAAGCTGGCAGCCGCTGGGCGTGACTATGATCGGGGGTTTAAGCGTTTCCACGCTGATAACACTGCTGTTTATTCCGACCCTTTACGCCGTGTTTGAAACGCGCCTGAAGAAAAAAGCGTCTTGATTATGCGGACAAGAACGGTTAGGATATAATACAAAAGGACGGTCATGGGCATGAAAATGGCGATGCTGGTTTATAACGAAGCGGTGGAAGAAGAGGTTATGGAAGTGATGGCGGAATGCGGAGTTTCCAATTATACCAAGATCGCCGGGGTGCACGGCAAAGGCGCCAGTTCAGGCGCTCACTTGGGGACAGACGTCTGGCCCGGGCAGAACAATCTGCTTTACGTTGCCTGTTCGCAGGAACAGGCGGAAGGACTTGCGTCCGGCATCGGGGCTTTACGTGAAAAGATACGGCATGAAGGCGTGAAGATATTCATAATGCCGCTGGATAAAGCGGTTTAATCCCCTCGCCCAGAAATCCCGGGCTTGAAAGCCGGATTTACCTTATTCAAACCGCTCTATTCTTATATAGACTTTCAGCACGGAGAAGCTTATCAAAAAGTATGTCCAAGAAATCCGAAAAGATACTCTCTCTTTATGAAGTCTGCGCTTTGAAACGCGGGGGTGATCCCGGCAAACCGTTCGCCCCCGGCGTGTTGAACTCCGACCTGGGGTCCCGTTCTTATCAGGAAATAGTGGAGATATTCGAGGACAGGATCAACAGATGGTATTTCAACGTGGCGGAGGAGATACAGCATAAGATAGCCGACTACAATTTTGCCGTCGTCATACTCTGCAGCACCATCCTGGATCTTATGAGCCAGTATGCCTACGCGGTCCCGGTTTCCGGGGAATCCGTTTTCAAGAAATTCTTCCGGGAATACCTGGGAGAATACAATTACGATATAGACCCCCCGATAACCAGTTGTTATTTCAACAAAAGGCGCAAGAAATGGCTGAAAGAGACCATTAAGGACGTGGCGGACGGTTTTTACCACTGTTTCCGCTGCGGGGTGGTGCATTCGGCCGGCATACTCGAATACGGCCGCATAAGCACGCGTTATCCCGGAGAAGCGGTAAAAATAGTCAAATGGGGAGACGGGCAACAAGAGATCAACGTCAACCCCGTGGAATTCCTGCGGCTTTTAAAAAGGATATTCGCCGATTATATACGCAGGCTTAAAGAAGAAGAATTTCTGCCCAAGAAAAACTTTATCGAAAAATTCAAATTGGAATACGGGGTGAGCGTTCCGGAATAATCCCCGGAAGGAGGGATTGATGCGCAAGGTTCTGCTTATAGTGATAGTAGATAGCAGGCTGAAGAAGGCTTTGTCCGTCCAAGAGGTTTTGACCAGGTACGGTTGTTTGATTAAAATCAGGCTGGGCATCCATGATTCCGGCAAGAACGCCTGTTCCGATGCCGGGCTTATCATATTGGAGCTGCTGCCGCAGGAGGCGCGTATAAAGAGTTTTAAGAAAGCGCTGGATGCCTTGCCGGGCGTCAAAACCAGGCTGGTGAGCATTCCCGCCTGAAAACAAAAGGTATTCTCCTTGACACCGTGAAGATGTTTTTATAAAATAACAAAACAGTATCGGCAAAATAAGGCCGTTGCCGCTCCGTGTCCGCGGCCGGTTGTTTTTTATTGCGGGGCGTATCCCCCTCAATAGCAGTGTTATACGTTTCGATTACGCCCCTTCGCCCTGAAATTCCCGGGTTTAACGCGGGGATGAACGGATGCGGGTTCCGGGGGACCGCCTGAGTAAGCATACAGCCGAATATATGTTCTGTGCCGGCGGAGGAAAAGCCTCGCCGGAAAAAAGCAGGGGCACCGGGCCGAAGCCCGGGAGGTCCCGTCTTTCGGGTGCGGTTTTCTTTCTATAAGCCTATGCGTTGGGATATATCCACGGAGACAAAATTCAAGTCCGTCATCGCCAAACTGCCTGTTTTTCACAGAAGGATAGCCGAGGAGTCGGTGGTGAGAAAGGCCGAAGATAACGCCGCGCGGCGTAATGCCGCCCGGGTTGAGGAGGCGGACGTGGTGAACGCTTTCTTCAGCGAGGTCCCTCTGGCGTTCTACAGTATGATGATCCGGGTCCTGGAGCAGGGCGGATTCGACTACCGTAAATACGGACTGCCTCTTTCGGACAACGCCGCACGGCAGGCCGATAAATGAAGATAGCGGTGATCGGCGCGGGGGCGATCGGCGGGTTGTGCGCCGCTTACCTTAAACTCGCCGGCGGGGACGTTACGGTTGCCGTTAAGGCTTCTGTTCTGGACATTCTGGAAAGAGATGGATTATCCGTTTCCGGAGTGCGCGGAGAAAAGACAGTCAAAGTCCCGGTCACGGAGAAAATAGATTTCATTCCCGATCTCTGTTTGGTCGCCGTAAAAACCCAGGATATAGAAAAAGCGGCATCGGCAAATCCCGAGGCCTTACTGGCGAAGACGGTAGTTACCACGCAGAACGGCCTGCGCGCCGAGGAATTGCTTCTGGAGTATTGCCGGCCGGAGAGCATAGTTTCGGGTATCGTTATGTTCGGGGCGACTTCCTTACAGCCCGGCAGGATCGTGCATAATTTCGAAGGGAGCCTGGTCCTCGGCGGGTATGACGGATGCCCGGGCGGCGGCGTTGCCGCGGCGGAAGAGTTGTTCTCCGCCGTATTCCCCGTCCAGTCCGCCGGCAATATAAAGGGGATGAAACTGCTCAAGGTTTTCATCAATGCCGGCAACTGCATCCCGGCCATACTGGGGACGACCATGCAGGATGCTTTCAGCGACCTGCGTGTCTGCCGGATAAGCGCCGCCGTCTGGAAAGAGGGTTTGCGGGCGGTTCTGAAAGCGGGGCTCAAACCGGAATCCTTGCCGGGTTTTCCGGCGGAACGCGTCTTCGGCCTGGCGGCTATGCCTTTAGAGCAGGCCGCAGGAGTTTTTCACGGGATAATGTCCGGATTGAGCGGCGAGCCGCTTTACGGCTCGATATTGCAAAGCATCAAAAAAGGCAGGCCTTCCGAGATCGATTATTTTAACGGGGAATTCGTGCGTATCGCCGCCGCCGCGGGAGAGAAGGCCGGGTTGAACGAACTGCTGGTGCGGATGGTGCACGACGTAGAACGCGGAGGCAGGTTTTTCCGGAAAGAGGAACTTCTGCGTTCGGCGGACCGTTTTCTGGATTAAGGAGAATTATGGTAAAGACCCCTTTCCCAAAACTGAAACTTACCGTTATCAACGTCCACGGAGAGTGTTATCACGGTTATAAACCGGGCGACGAGATAATCCTTGAGGATTTTACGCATCCTCCAAAGCATTTCTGTCTGGGACTGGCGCACGTGCTGTTCCCGATAATATACTCTTTGAGCTTCGGGGCGAAGTTCCCTTTCAGGGACAATCAGCGTTCCCTTCAGGTGACCTGTCCGGACGGAGGCAAACTGGAATTCAAGGTCGAGATAATGGATAAGGCCGGAGCGGTAGAAAACGTTCCCAAAGATCCGGCTTATTCCGGCCCCGCGCCTAAAAAAATGATCATAGAGGTGGTCAAGGCCAAGGGTAAATGCGCCTACGGGTACAAAGTGGGGGATAGATTCGAGGCCACCGGTCTAAAATGCATCCCGGGTTTTTGCGGAGCCGCTTTTCACACCGCTTTCCCGGCTCTCTTCGCGCTCAATTTCGGCGCTAAATTCTTTTTTATGGACGACCCCGACGGAATAGACACGGTCACTTGCCCGGACGGCGGCAATATCGTCTTCAAAGTCTCCCGTCCGCGGGAAAAGAAAGAGAATGATTCGGAATGAAGAACAGGCGCAGAGTGGTCATAACCGGGATCGGCGTGATCTCGCCGAACGGCATAGGCAAGGAGGCGGTCTGGAAGGCGATGTCCGGCGGCAAGTCTGCGGTCAGGCTGGTGGACGAATTCGACGTCTCTATTTTCAACACCAGGATAGCTGCGCAGGTCAGGGATTTCGACCCGTTCAAACTCGGACTGAGCCATAGCGACGCGGTGCGTATGGACAGATATGTGCAGTTCGCGATGGTGGCAGCCGATATGGCGGTCAGGGACAGCGGGCTGGACTTGTCTTCGCAGGACCCCGAACGCTGCGGCGTCTGTCTCGCCAACGCCATCTGCGGCACCAAATATATGGAAGAGGAATTCGTGCTCGTCACGGACAACGGCAGAAAACCGATAGACCCGGCGCTCGTCAGGCCGGATCTTTACGATGCCGCCATGTTCAATACTCCGTCGATAGAATTATCATGGAAATACGGCCTTAAAGGCGTCTGTAATACATTGTCCACCGGCTGTACCGCCGGCACCGATTCTCTGGGGTTCGCCCTGGAGAGCATACAGGACGGGGAACATGATATTATGCTGGCCGGCGCGGCAGAGGCGCCGATAACTCCGGTCACCTTCGGCTCTTTCGACGTGGTGAACGTGCTCTCGGCAAGGAACGACGTCCCGGAAAAAGCGAGCCGTCCGTTCGACGCCAAACGCGACGGATTTGTCCTTTCCGAAGGGGCGGGTATCCTGATACTGGAAGAGATGGAGCACGCCTTGAAAAGGAACGCGCGTATCTACGCAGAGGTCGCCGGTTTCGGCACCAGCTGCAACGCCTTTCATATGACCGACCTGCCTGCCGACGGGACCGCCATGGCCAATTGCATACGGCTGGCTTTGCAGGACGCCGGGGTCGGGCCGCGCGGCGTCTGCTATATAAACGCGCACGGCTCTTCCACCAGGATGAACGATATATTCGAGACCAGCGCCTACAAGATGATCTTCGGCGATTACGCTTATAAGCTTCCGATGAGCTCTTTCAAATCCATGATCGGACATCCTCTTGCCGCCGCCAACGCCATAGAACTGGCGGTCTGTTCCATGATCTTCGAGAAGGATCTTTTGCCTCCCACGATCAACCAGGAGGAGAGAGACCCTCTTTGCGACCTGGATTATATTCCGAACCAGGCGCGCCGGAAAAAGGTTGACGTTATACTTAAGACCAGCAGCGGTTTCTCCGGAATACATTCGTCGCTGGTCCTGCGGAGGTTCGAAGGATAGATGAAAACCATAGCAGTCACGGGTATAGGGGTAGTCACGCCTTCCGGGATAGGAAGAAGGCAGTTCTGGGCCAACATAAAAGCCGGGAGGTCTTTTGTCAGGGAGATAACGCGTTTCGACGCCTCCAAATACCCCTCGCGCATAGCCGGTCAGATAGACGACCTGGACAAATACAGCCGCGTGTCGGAACGCCTGCTGAAAAAGATAGACGCGTTTTCCCATATGGCCCTGGTGGCGTCGGAATTGGCTTTACAGGAAGCGGGCATAGACATAAAAAAAGAGGACCCGGACAGGGTGGGGATATTCCTGGGCAACGCCATCGGAGGCTGGCTTTACGCCGAGACGGAGCTAAGGGACCTCTACATAGAAGGGAGACAAGGGGTCTCGCCTTACATGGCTTCCGCGTGGTTCCCGGCGGCTCCGCAGGGGCAGGTCTCCATTTACTACGGGATAAAGGGCTTCAGCAAGACGGTGGTGGCGGACAGAGCGGGTTCCCTGATGGCGGTGGGATACGCCAGAAAAACCCTCTTGAAGGGAAAGCTTGATCTAATCCTGGCCGGCGGGATGGAGGCTCCGGTGACGCCGTACGCCTTGCTCTGTTGCAATACTTACGGGGGGCTATGCACGGAGAATTCCGATCCCGCCGCCGCATACCGGCCTTTCGATAGAAGCCGGGCAGGTTTTGTGGTGGGCGAGGGCGCGGCGATCATGGTTATGGAAGATCTCGAGCGCGCCAGGGACAGGGGCGCCCCATTAATGGGAAAAATAACCGGTTACGGCACCAGTTGCGACGGGGTGGACAGGATTAATCCGGATAGATCCGGCCGGCAGTTGGCACGTGCCGTCAAGAACGCGCTCGATGAAGCGGGCATCGCGCCGGAAGACATAGATTACATAAGCTTAGACGGCATGGCAGACGACGTCTGGGATCACGGCGAAGCGGACGCCATAAAAATGGTGTTCGGCGAACGGGCCGGGGACGTCCCGGTTAGCTGTCCGAAATCGATGTTCGGCAACCTGCTCGGGGCGTCGGGGGCGCTGGACGTGATCATCGCCCTGCTTGCCATGGAGCATTCGCTGATTCCGCCGACGCTCAATTTACGCGATCCGGATCCCGTGTGGCTGAACTATGTAAAGGATAAAGCGCTGGAGAGAAGAGTGGACAAGGCCCTTGTCATCTCCCGCGGCAGGGGCGGCATAAATTCCGCCCTCGTGGTAGAGAAGGCGTAATAATATACGCATTGTGAAGATAAGGAGGAGTTGCCGTGAAAATAATGTTCGTAATGCCTAAAGTTGGGGCTTGGGCCACCCACGGAAAACATCTCGGGCCAAATCAGCTTTACGCGCACTGGGCCGCCTATGTCAGGGAAAAAGGCTATTCCGACCTGGAAGTGCTGGATTGCCGGGCGCTGGAGATCGATACTCCAGAGATGCTGGAGAGGATCAAGAAAAGCAATCCCGACCTGGTCGTCCTGGGCGATATGCTGCATTCTTACGGCGGATACGGGATCATCTCTCATTTCAACGACACGGCGAGGTTGATCAAAGAAGAACTGCCGAAAGTAAAGATAGTCTTCGGCGGATTATGGTATTCCGCCATGCCGGTCCCGACGCTGGAAGACAATCCGGCCGTGGATTTCGTGGTCATGGGGGAAGAAGAGTCGTTCTACGATCTTATCGAAGCCGTCTCAAGGAAAAAAGATCTCAGAGAGGTGCCCGGGGTTACTTCGCGTATCGGTACGGAAATAGTCATGGGGCCGCATAAAAGACTTCTGGAAGATCTGGATAGCCTGCCCCTGCCGGCTTACGATCTTTTCCCCATGGATAAATACGTCGGCCACACCCACTGGAAGCCTTTCGTAGAGATGGTCACTTCCCGCGGCTGCCCATCCGCCTGCACCTTCTGTTACGAATGGGACCAGTATGATCCGCGTTCGCCCTCCGATTTCCTTAAATGGCGCGCCAAGTCGCCGGAACGAGTCATAGAGGAAATGGAAATACTGCATAAGAAATACGGCGTCAAGGTAGTGGTCGTTCAGGACGACAATTTTAACGTGAATCCGGAGAGGGTAAAGAAGTTCTGCGAGCTGAAAATGAAAAAGGATATCCCCATCAAATGGGTCTCGCTGGGCAGGGCCGTGGACTGGGTGAACTGTGAGGAGATCCTGCCCTTGATGAAGCAGACCGGGTTGTTCACCGGCGTCTTCGGCATAGAGGTTACCACCCCGGAGGAGTTGAAAAAGATAGCCAAAGGTATCACCATAGAGCAGATAAAGAAGACGATAGAGATCCTGCGCCGCAACGAGATCGCCGTTGTCGCCGACATCATGATGGGTTTCGATTACGACGACGAAAAGATCATCAAGCAGAGGTATGAATTCACCGATGAAGTCGATCCGGACATACTCTGGATAGGTTACGTGACCCCGGCGCCGAATTCGCCGATGTGGAGGATCGCGCTGAAGAACAACTGGATAGACCCGCGCAAGATCGATTTCAGCAAATGGGATTTCCTGCATCCGGTGATCCCCACCAATCATTTGAGCAAAGAGGAATTGGGCAGGCTCGGTTCCTGGTGTATGCGGGAATTCTTTTCCAAGCCGGGGAGGATAAACAGGATAATGGAGAGCAACTTCGACATTCTGGCCAAACTCTGTTTCCAGGACGTCATGGCCGGGGTCGGCAAGTGGGAAGCCGGCGCCACCAAGGGCGAAGTGCATATTTGAAGCTGGGAGGGGAGACTATGGACATAAAAGACAGAATAAAGAAAGTTTTTGTCGAGCTTTTGAGGGTCAAGCCGGAGGAATTGAAGGAAGGGGCCAGGCTTTACGACAGCATAGGCGTGGATTCCACGGAGATGGTGGAAGCGGTGATCGCCCTGGAAAAAGAGTTCGGCGTCAAATTGAGTCCACAGGAGATAACCAAGTTCTCCACCCTGGAAGAGATAGAAAAGGTGGTCTCTTCCAAGAGCGCCTGACGATGAGGATAATCGATCTCAGCCTCCCTATAGACGACCGGGCCCCGGAAGCCCACCCTTTCTGGATAGAAAGGCTCGGGCATAAGAAAGGGGTGCGTCACCTGAATTGGGTGATGATGAAGAAGAGCCTTCCCGGCAGGCTGGCGTTCCTTTTCGGGCGCAGGATAATCAAACCGGAGGATCTCCCGGACGGGGAATTCCTTTCTCTGGAGACCGTGCACGCCCCGGTGCATACCGGCACTCACATAGACTTCACATTCCATTACGGAACGTCTTCGCAATCCAGGCCTTCGCGTTATGCCGACGAGATACCTCTTGAATGGTGCTTCGCGGAAGGTATCATGCTGGATATTACCTTCAAAAAGCCGGGGGAAGCGGTCACCGGAGCCGACGCGGCCGCGGCGCTGGAGAAGACCGGCTGCCCCTTGAAACCGGGTATGATCGTGCTTTTGAGGACCGGGGCCGACAAATATTTCGGGACAAGCGAGTATCTTTACCGCTATCCCGGGGTCAGCCCTCAGGCCATCGAATTCCTGCTGGATAAAGGGGTGAAAGTGATGGGGATAGATACTTTGGGATTCGACAGGCCGTATAAATATATGATGACGGATTTCTTGCGTACCGGCGACGCGGGCGTACTCTGGCCGGCGCATTTCTACGGGCGCAAGAGAGAATACGCGCATATAGAACGGCTGGCTAACCTGGACAAACTGCCCGCCTGCGGTTTTAAGATCGTATGTTTCCCGGTGAGAATACGCAACACCGGCGCGGCGTGGGCGAGAGTGGCGGCCATACTGGAGTGAGTAGTGCGCTGTTAAATAAGCTCTTTAAACAGCGCACGGAGCGCTCGAAAATCTCTCCCGGGGGAGAGATTTTCTCGGTCGGCCCTGCGGGTAAATTTCACTTCGTGAATGTTTTAAGTATTGCCCTGATTCTACGAAACAGAATCAGGGTAACCCGACAAGCGCTCGAAAATCTCTCCCGGGAGGGAGATTTTCTCGGTCGGCCCTGCGGGTAAATTTAACTTCGTGAATGTTTTAAGTATTGCCCTGATCCTACGAAACAGGATCAGGGTAACCCGACAAGCGCTCGAAAATCTCCCCTGGGGGAGAGATTTTCTCGATCGGCCCTGCGGGTAAATTTAACTTCGTGAATGTTTTAAGTATTGCCCTGATTCTACGAAACAGAATCAGGGTAACCCGACAAGCGCTCGAAAATCTCCCCTGGGGGAGAGATTTTCTCGGTCGGCCCTGCGGGTAAATTTAACTTCGTGAATGTTTTAAGTATTGCCCTGATTCTACGAAACAGGATCAGGGTAACCCGACAAGCGCTCGAAAATCTCCCCTGGGGGAGAGATTTTCTCGGTCGGCCCTGCGGGTAAATTTCACTTCGTGAATGTTTTAAGTATTGCCCTGATTCTACGAAACAGAATCAGGGTAACCCGACAAGCGCTCGAAAATCTCTCCCGGAGAGAGAGATTTTCTCGGTCGGCCCTGCGGGTAAATTTCACTTCGTGAATGTTTTAAGTATTGCCCTGATTCTACGAAACAGAATCAGGGTAACCCGACAAGCGCTCGAAAATCTCTCCCGGAGAGAGAGATTTTCTCGGTCGGCCCTGCGGGTAAATTTCACTTCGTGAAATTTAGTTAGGAGGTTAAGAGATGGGGCATACGGTAAATTCCATAATCATCGAAGCGCCGTACGAGAAGGTATTCGATATCTCCAACGACATCCCTCGTTGGACGGAGCTGTTCGGCGGGGAATACACCGGGGCGGAGATAATAAACAGGGAAGGCAATAAGATAACTTTCCGGCTGACCGACGACGAAGGCAAGAGCTGGATATCCCGGCGTCTGCTTATGAAGGAACAGGGGTTCGCTTACGCCGAGCGGCAGGAACCGATGTTTCCGTTCAAATACATGAAGATCATCTGGTTGTATATCCGCAAACCGCAGGGGATCGAGTTGAGCTGGATACAACATTTCGAAATGGATCCTTCGGCTAAGTTCGGCGACAACCAGGTGGAAGGTTTCATCAATACCCATTCCCAAGATAATCTGCGGATATTCAAACGGGTGATCGAGGCAGAATCCGCCAAGTGAGCAAAAAGCTCTTTTTTATCCTTTGCGCCGGAGGCGCGGTCCTCTCTTTTAATGTGGCCGCTTCCGCCGCTTTGGTCCCCTCCATCGCGTCCGCTTTTTCCATTCCCCAGTTCGCGGCGGGAAAGATCATCTGGTTGTATATGCTGCCTTACGGTCTCTCCGCTTTGTTTTACGGCCCTCTGGTAAGGGCTTACGGCACGAAAAAGATTGAGATCACCTGTCTATCCGTTTTCTCCTGCGTCAACCTGGCGGCGGCGTTGAGTTCTTCTTTTGGCCGGTTATGCCTCTGCCGCGTCCTGGCCGGCGTTACCGGGGCTTCCGTGACGCCGCTGGCCATAATTATGATTTCCCGCCGCGTCCCCAAGGAGAAAAGAGGCGGTTACATAGGGCTTTTTTTCAGCAGCACTTTTGTTTCATCGATGATAGGCGTGTTCTTGAGCGGCGTACTGCCCTGGCGGTGGGTATTTTTTATTCCCGCCGCCGCCGGGTTCATGCTTTTATTCCCGCTCTCTTTTTCGCTGCCGGAGGAGTTTCCGAATAGGGAGCGTTTCCGGATGCAGTATATTACGGCGCTGAAATACAGGAGAGTTGCCGGCGTCTGCCTGTATATTGCGGCGATCAGCCTGCTCTATCACGGAGTCCAGCAGTGGCTGGGCGTTTATTTCTCCAGCGTTTTGAGCCGGGGACAACTGGAGATAAGCTTTCTGATGACATTGAGCGGTATAAGCGGCATTCCGGGAGAGGCCGCCGGGGGCAGGTTTGCCGATTATGCCGGCAGACGAAAGGCGGCCGGGACGGGCGTATTATTGATGGCCGCCGGGCTGTTTCTTCTCGTTCTGCGCCCGGGAGCCTGGCTGTTAAGCATAAGCATGTTCATCTGGGGGTTCGGCTGGGCCTTCAATCATGCCGGCGTATCCACGTTGCTGTCCGACCTGCCGTCATCGGTGTTGAATGAAGCGGCGAGCCTTAACAGCAGCCTGCGTTTTCTTTCCGGCGGGGCGGGGGTGCTTGCCGGCAGCTTTCTTCTGCGCAGGAGTTTCACCGCAGGGTTTGTTGTGTTCGGTATCGCCCTGGCGGTGTTCGTTCTCTTGTCCGGGAAACTGCTTAAGGAGAAGCAGAAGGAGCGGGGGTTTTTGTTAGATCAGGCTTTGAAATAAGTATCCCGCCGATCAGCCACCAGATGAATGATATCTGCGGGAGGAAGAAAGTGAAGTCGGCCAGGTTGTGGACTAAAAATATCGTCCAGGCGCAAAATATCAGAAGATAATTATCGTCCCCGCTGCGGCGTATATGCGCGTATGCCTTCCCTGCCGTAGAAATAATGAACCAGGCGAATACGGCTGTTCCCGGGATGCCGAACTCGCACCAGAGCTGAAGAAAAAGATTATGGGCGAAAGAGGAGGCCGAGCCGGCGCAGTTGCCCGCTCCGTTCCCGCATACGGGAGAATCTTTGATGATCAGCGCGATTTCTTTCCAGTAAGCGAGACGCGAATGCAGGGAGAAAACCGGGGATTGACTCCCCGTCGAGCGTAAGACGAAAACGGCCGCTATAAAGACCCCGGCAAGCAGCAGAACAGCCAGGGCCGCTTTCCTGAATTTGTTCCCTGAAAGAGAGAAAAAAAGCAGCGTTCCGCAGAAGAGCGCGGCCGCCGCCCCCAGAGATTTGGCCAGCAGAAAGGCCGGGATGATCAGCAGCAAAGAAGGCAGCGCCGTTTTTCTGCCGGCCATTCGCAGAGGTATGACCATGGCCAGGAACCCGGCCAGCGCGTTGGAGGTCACGAAAGGGGCGAATACCCGTTTTGACCCCAGATAATCGCTGGCGATGCCGCCGGACATTTCGTTCTTCGCCATATATTCCGCCAGGTGGCCGAATCCGTAGAAGTATTGATAAAGGGCGATGACCGCTATTCCCGCTCCGGCCGCCGTGATAGCGTCTATTATCCGTGATGTCCGTTCCTTGTCCATTCTGGAGACGAGCAGGCAAGCGGAAAAACCTGCCAGCTGGTTTATCAACAACGCGGCTCCGTCCGCGTTACCGTGAAAGGCCGAGGGTAGTATTGCGATTATAAAGAGGGCTGCCGGCAGTAAGGATGCCGTTTCCGCCTTGCCGCGTTCCCTTTTGTCCGCTAACAAGAAGCACAACAGCGCGCACAAACAGGCCAGAAGCAGATTGAGATAAATGGCTCCGGCCGCCGGGAAGGCTTCAGGGGAAATGAAGGGGCGCAAAAAGATTAATATTAGAAGCGGCGTAAGCATTATGCTATAATTTTAAGACAAAAGCGCATGCGTGTCAAAGTGTTAAAAATATGCCCTCCTCTCCCAGATTGCTGATCTTCGGTTCCTGCGCCTTCATATACGGGGCGGAAAAAGCGTTGCTCAATCTCTGCGCCGCCCTGGACGGACTGTATGAGATCACGGTATTCCTGCCCGGGGATGGCCCGCTGGCGGAGTTACTGCGCAAACGCGGATACCGCGTCAAACTGCACAGGCTGGCGGTCCTGTCTTCTCCCTGCTCGCCGGCGCGCGCGGCCGGATATCTTCTGCTTTCGGCGTTCAATACGTTTTACATCATGCTTTACGCGGCCCTCGGCGGATATGCCGGAATAGTGTCAAACAGTCTTTTGCTTCTGCCGCCGCTTCCGGCGGCGTGCCTGTGCGGGAAAAAGCATATCTGGATGTTCAGGGAATATTCCCCGTTTTCTTTTCTCAACCGTTTGCTCGCCGGGCTGGCGTTGGTATTGCCCGGCAGGATAATCTGTATGTCGGAGAACATCCGAAAAGAGATGTTCGGGGCAAGGTGTCCGGAGGCAGGGGATAAAGTGACGGTTATCCGCGAGCCTCTGCCGTTCTTTCCCCGTCTGACGGAGGAAGACGGGATGTTGCGCAGGGAATTGTCCATTCCCCGGCATACGGCGGTCATATTGCTGCCTTCCAGGATACATCCTTTCAAAGGGCAGATGGAATTTCTACGCGATTTTTCCTCGGTATTAAAGCGTCATGAGGTTACGGTCCTGCTGGCAGGGGATTGTTCCCCCTGGGCCCCAAAGAGCCTGTCTTATAAAAGCGCGATACGGGAAGTCATAATGAAGGAAGGGCTGCAAGAACGCGTCAGGATGCTCGGTTTCCGTAATGACATTGACAAGCTGTTGGCGCTGTGCGATATTTGCGTGTTTCCGATATTGAGGAACGAACCGTTCGGATTCGCCCTGCAGGAGGCCCTGTCTGCCGGGAAGCAGGTCCTGTATTATCCTTCGCCGGGTCTGGAAGAGGCGGCCTCCGCGTTCCGGGGGCAGGGAGCCGTTGCCTTGAACGGCGTTTCCCTGGAAACAGCAATACTTTCCGCCTTGCCGCTGCGCGCTTCAGTCCCGCCTGATTACAGCCGGGAAGCGGCCGTTTCCTCCTGCGTTTACAAAGAAAGCATCAGAAGTATAATCGCCTTGCAAACCGGCCGCTTATAATCGGCGGCAGCGGCTTTTTTTACTTGACAATCCTTCCCGCTTGTGTTAAAAAAATAACAACAATTATTAATTCCAAAGCGGAGGATTACCGGGAAAAACAGAAATAGATCTCTCAAGGGCTCTTGCAAAGAAGGAGCCCTTATTTTTTATATCTGTTGCGCTGTTTTTCGACGAAAAACGGAAGGATTTTGAGGGACAGGATGAAAAGAGTAGGGCTGACGTACGATCTAAAAACGGATTACGAATTCAGGGAAGGAGACCCTCCCGACGCCAACGCGGAATTCGATCATCCGTCAACTATAGACGTGCTGGTAGGGGCCATCGAGTCCCAGGGATATAAGGTGGAGAAGATCGGCAACGTATCTTCGCTTTTGGAAAGGATGAACAATCTCGATGTCGATATAGTTTTCAATATCTCCGAGGGCACGGAGGGGAGGAATAGGGAATCGCAGGTGCCGATGCTTCTGGAAATGTCCGGTATCCCTTATGTGGGCGCCGACGCGCTGACGCTTGGGCTTACTCTTGACAAGGTAATGGCCAAGAAGATATTTCAGGCCGACGGTATCCCGACCCCAAATTCGATAGAGATCAAGGACGCGTCCTCCATGCTGGAGACCGGCCGCCTGCGGTTTCCTTTGATCGTGAAACCGAGGTTTGAAGGGTCTTCGAAGGGGTTGAGCGAGAGTTCGCGGGTGGAGACTCCGGAAGAGCTCAAGAAACAGGCGGAGTATATCCTGAACGCATACCATCAGCCCGCCTTGGTGGAAGAATTCGTTGCCGGACAGGAATTTACCGTGGCAATCGTCGGTAACGACCCGGTCGAGGTGATGCCGGCCGTTCAGGTGCAGATAGACGGTAAGGTGAAACTTAACGATAAGTTCTATACGTTCAGCAGTATCGCCTCCGACAGGATAGAATATATCTGCCCGGCGCGCATCAGCCTTGAGCTGGAAAAAACCCTGGGAGAGCTGGCGTTGAAAACTTACCTCGCGGTAGATTGCCGCGATTTCGGCAGGGTGGATTTCAGGGTTGACCCGGAAGGCAGGCCGTATGTGCTGGAGATAAACCCGCTGCCTTCGTTGTCGACCGCCGACGTCTTTCCGCTGGTGGCGGAGGCCGGAGGGATCTCTTACGAACAGATCGTGGGGAACATTCTCCGCGCGGCCCTGAAAAGGTACGGACTGGAGTAAGTATGGATATCGCCTTGACCTATAATCTGAAGGAGAAGGATGAATCGAAACCTCCGGACTATTTCTCCGAGTTCGACTCGCAGGAAACCATAGACGCCATTACTTCCGCCCTGCGCAAGAAAGGGCATAATGTCCTGCCGGTGGAAGCCGGCAATCCCGACATCGTGTCGTATTTCAGAAAAAACCGCGTGGATATGGTCTTCAATATCGCCGAAGGCCGCGCCGGCAAATACCGCGAATCGCAAATACCCGCAATTCTGGATTATCTCAAAATCCCTTACACCGGCTCCAACACCTTCGCGCTCGCCCTGGCGTTGAATAAATCGGCTACCAAGAAAATACTGAAGGCGGAGGGTATTCCTACTCCGCGTTCGCAGCTTTTCTCCCGCGGCAGCGAGAAGATCGACGGGACGCTCAGGTTCCCTCTGATAGTTAAGCCTAATTTCGAAGGGTCGGCAAAAGGGATATTGTCTTCCAACGTCGTGCGTGACACGGAGGAATTATATTCCAGGGTCCGCGACCTGATGAAGATATACAATCAGGCCATCCTGGCCGAAGAGTTCATCAACGGCAAGGAACTGACCGTGGGAGTCCTGGAGAACGGAAGCACCATAATTCTGCCGATACTCGAAATAGATTTCTCCGATTGCTCCGGGAGCGGAGAATATTTCTATTCATGGAAGATGAAGGAATTCCAGGGAAACAAGGAGATGGGGCTCGTGCCGCATTTTTACTGCCCGGCGCGGCTCGATAAGAACACCGAACGCCTGGTGAAGGAGACCGCTCTCAAGACCCACCGCGCGGTGGGATGTTTCGACATATCGCGCACCGATATCCGGTTGAACGAAGAAGGCGTGCCTTATGTCCTGGAGATCAACCCATTGCCGGGATTGAACCCTAAAGATTCCAACTTTCCCATTATGGCATACGCGGCAGGTATGCAGTATGATGACCTGATAGAAACGATCTTACTGGGCGCCTTTAAAAGGAGGAGAGGGTAAATTGGAGAATACCATACTGGCAGAACAGCAAAAGCACCAGCCGGAACCGCAGATACGTTCTCTGAGAAGGCCTAGGGATTACCAGCAGATACCGCTTTTTAGGGATGTCAACCCTCTTGATTGGGAGGATTGGCATTGGCAGATGAAGAAACGCGTGCGTTCCGGGGAGGAACTCGCGCAGATAATCAAATTGAGCGCAGAGGAAGAAGAGGCCATCCGCAGGGCCAACGGCAGGCTTTCCATGGCCATTACTCCGTACTGGGCCTCTTTGATGGACCCGGAGGATCCCGCCTGTCCGCTGCGCAGGCAGGCCGTTCCGGTAGCCCAGGAATATTCCGTGGGGCCGCATGAGATGGTCGACCCGTGCGCGGAAGACAGGGATTCGCCGGCGCCGCATCTGGTGCACAGGTACCCGGACAGGGTTTTATTGCTGGCCACCGATCATTGCGCGATGTATTGCCGTCATTGCACCAGGCGCAGGCTGGTGGGCGAGCATGACTGCGCGCAGGACAAAGAAGGCGCCTGCGGGGCGGGAAAGTTCGACGCGGCGGTTGAATACATAAAGTCCAATCGTAAGATAAGGGATGTCCTGATCTCCGGCGGAGACCCGTTGACCATGGAAGACGAGCAGATAGAGGACCTTCTCAAGAAGATCCGCGCGATATCGCATGTGGAATTTCTTCGTATCGGAAGCCGCGTCCCGGTAACCCTTCCCCAGCGTATTACAGCCAAGCTCGCGGGGATACTCAAGAAATACAATCCGTTATGGATGAGCATTCATTTCAATCACCCCAGGGAGATAACCAAGAGGTGTCGTATCGCCTGTGAAATGCTTGCCGATTCCGGCATCCCGCTCGGCAGCCAGAGCGTCCTTTTAAAGGGGATAAACGACAGGCCTTACATTATGAAACGCCTTATGCACGAACTGCTGCAGATAAGGGTGAGGCCTTATTATATTTACCAGTGCGATCCGGTCAGGGGCACCCAGCATTTTCGCACCCCGGTGGCCGTCGGTATCAATATAATGGAGAAACTGCGCGGGCATACTTCCGGGTATGCCGTTCCGACCTATGTGATAGACGGTCCGGGGGGCGGCGGCAAGATACCGGTAAACCCGAGCTACATACTTTCGCAGGCAAAGGGAAAATATGTCCTGCGCAATTATAAAGGCAAGATATACACGTATCTTGAATAATCTTCTTTCGGCCCGCCTCCTGTCAATGCCGGCTTGTTTGGCGGCGGCGGCAATCTTTATGGCCGGCTGTTCTCCCCACCAAGAGCCTGTCCCCGGCACTCCAGTCAACGCCGTCGCTTCGGTTAACGGCGCCGTCATAACAAATAACGATCTGGATTTCGAAGTGAAATATTATAACTCCGCCTTCCCGAAAGGAGACCGGAGAAGGATTGATTCTCTTTCCGCCAAGGCCGACTATTTGAAAGAAGAGATTATCCAGCGCCTGCTGCTTGCCCAGGAGGCTCAGCGGCGCGGACTGGAGAGAGAGGAAGAATTCAAGCGGTTGATGGAAAAGACCAGGCAGGAGATACTGGCCTTGCTGCTTTTGGAAAAAGAGACGTCCGGCTCGGAGACCAGCGGAGAAGAAGCCGAAGAATACTACCGCGGGTATAAGGCCAGGCTGTCTGAGCTGGAAGAGCGCCGTATCAGGGAGATACTGGTATCCACTGAAAAAGAGGCGCAGGGTATCTTGCTCCGTCTTCTTCAGGGGGAAGATTTTGCCCTGCTGGCCGAGGCCTATTCCAGAACGGAAAGCCGCGATAAAGGCGGGGACGCGGGGTTCTTAAAGCGCGGTCAACGTTCCCCGGAGTTCGACAAGGCGGTATTCTCCCCGGAACTGCATGAAGGAGAGATCAGCAGCGTGGTCTCTTGCCCTGAAGGATTCTATATAGTGAGGATAGAGGAAATACGCAGGTTCCAGGGGCGGCCTTTTGAAGAGATGCAGGGTGAGATAAAAGCAGTTCTGCTGCAGAAAAAGAAGCAGGACAGGGTCAAGAAACTTTTGCAGGATCTCAAGGACAATGCCGGCCTGGAGCTCCACGAAGGCAGGATCAAGTAAGGCGCTGCCGGAATATCCGTCCCAATCGATTACGTGCAGGTTGATTCTGCGTAACCCGCCGGGTTAAAGGCCCAGCTCTTCCGTCCCCACGATCTTGACCTTGGCGTTATCCTTCAATTCGCCCTGCGTTTCTATGATGATCAGATCGTCTTCTCCCAACCCTTGCGCAACCTGCACATAGTCGTTGGTGGCATATCCCTGCACGACCCTGCGTATCTGAACGGTCCCGGTCTGTATACCGTCTTCTCCGGTCCGTAAGGTCGTCTTGGGGACGACCGGCACCAGTATCTTTCCGCCGCCGGCGTGCATAACGCTGGAAGTAGGGATTATCAAAACTTGTTTCAGGTCCGCTATGCTTATTTCCGCCCTGCTGAACATACCCGGCATAAGCAGCCCTTCTTTATTGTCCACCTTGATCTTGGCGGTGAGCGTCCTGCTTTTCCCCTCTATGATGGGATAGACGCTGTCTACCGTTCCCTCGAACGCCCTGGTAGGGTAAGCGTCAACGTATATGCTGGCTTTCTGCCCGAGCCGGACCTTGTTTATGTCCCTTTCGACGATACCCACTTCAATGTAAACTTCATTGATCTCGAACAGCGTGCCCATTTTATCCTGGGAAGTCACGAATTCCCCTTCCTCGGCTTCTCTCGGCCCCATAACCCCGTCTTTTGTGGAGTAGAGGAAGACTTTGCGAAAATCGTTCTTTGCCAGGTCTTCTTCGGCTTTAGCCGTATCTACCTGGGCCTTGGCGCTTCTGGCATCCAGTTCGGCTTCTTCCATTTTGGACTTAATGATCGCGCCTACCTCGAACAGCTTCTGGTTTATCTCGTATTTCTTCATTGATGATTCGTATGCCGCCTGGGCCGCTATGAATTTATTCCTCGCGTATTTCAGCTTCAACTTGGCGTCATCCGGGACCAGATAGGCGATCAGCGCGCTCTTTCTCACCTTTTCGCCTTCTTTAAAATAGATTTTCTTGATCACACCCGGGATTTCGAATTTCAGTTCAACTTCCGTCTTGCCTTTTACCGTGCCCATTACCGGGAGAAAATCGTGGAAATCGGTGGGTTTCATCTTGAACACTCGCACCATGATAGGAGCGGGTTCGGACGGCGCCTGCTGCTGCGCGGGCGGTTCTTCCTGTTGGGCCGCGGTCTGCTTCTGGTCCGGAGAGGGTCCTTTCTTCACCTTGCTTATCATATCCTGTATGAAAGGGGTCTTTTGCGTGGAAAGCTTGATGCCTGTCTGGTAAACTCCCCACATTACAAAGGCCAATACCAGGATAAGCAGAAATTTCAATAATTTAGAGCCCATATTTATTTGCCCCTCCTATCGTTTAACCAGCCAGAAATCCCGGAAAACAAGATAAACACAAGGTATTACGAAAAGAGTGAGAAAAGTCGCGACCGAAAGCCCTCCGATAACGGTTATCGCCAGAGGTGACCACAAATTAGCCGATTCGCTTTTATCCAGGGCCATCGGGATGAGCCCCAGTATAGTGGTTAACGATGTCATCATGATCGGCCTGAGTCTATCGAAGGATGCGTCTATCACCGCTTTCTTGGCGCCGCCTCGCTGGGAATACTTGTCCTTAAAATTATTCCTCAAGAAATTTATGCGGTCTATAAGTATGATAGCGTTGTTGACGACTATCCCGCCGAGCATTATTGCCCCGATAAGCACTCCGGTTCCCACAGGTTTATCGGTCAGCCTCAGCGCCGTAACCGCGCCTATCGCCGCCATCGGTACCGTGCACAGAATAATGAAAGGTTCCGTGAGCGATTCAAAGAGCCCGGCGAGTATCATATAGACCAGCACCAGGCTGATGATCAACGCCCAGTAAAGTTCCTTCTGATTTTGTATCATTTTATCATAATTACCGCCGAATTGCCAAAAATAATCTTTCGGGAAGTTGAGATCCTTGATCGCCTCTTTTACTTTAATGGCCGCCGTTCCCAGAGCGACGCCGCCTGTATTGGCGCTTACCTGGACCATTCGGGACTTGTTCTTTCTCCACACCTCGCTTGGGCCGTATTCATCTTTGAACGCGGTCAACTGATTCAGGAAAACCATATCCCCATAAGGGGTTACCAGGGTTATTCTGCGCAGGTCGTCGCGCGTGTGACGGAATTCTTCTCCGATGCGGACGATCGTCTCCGTCTCCTCCGCTTTTTCAGCGCCGTCCCGGGAAGTTCCGTTGTTCGAGGCGGGACTTCCGTTGAAATGCCATCGCGGGTTGAAGTTGGGGTCCTGGGTTTTTATCAACGATTCCCGGTTGCCGCGAAAACGCGTGGCGACCAGTCCCCGCATATGGGTGTGCAGCGCCAGAGAGACGTCTTCTGCGGTAAGCCCGAACATCGCGGCTTCGCGTTTGTCGAGGATAAGTTGTATCTCCGGGCGGCCCTCGCGCATGCGGATCTTTGTATCGGTGAATTTCGGTATGGTCTGCAGGCGCTGGGCCACCTGGATAGCAAGGCTTTTCAGTACCTCGTAGTCGTGGCCGTAGAGTTCCAGCAGGATTTCCTTGGTGCCGACCTCCTGCGGTTCCTCGTAATAGACGAACGCCCGGTGGCTTTGGTAGAACTTGTCCGTGTAGGGGCGCAGCGTGTTCATGAATTCGCCTGTTGATTTCTTGCGTTCCACCAGCGGTTTAAGTTCCACGAATATTTTTCCGGACCAGGGTTCCACCTTGGAGGTCGCGTTCTTGACTTCCGGCATTTTCGCCACGAACGATTCTATGCCGGCGATTATCTTGTCGGTTATTTCGATCTTCGTCCCTGTGGGCATCTCCACGAAAATGGTGAATTTGTTCTGTTCAGCGATGCCGATGAATTCCTGCTCCAGCTTGGAAGCCTCCTGCACGACGCGCAGCAGCGCCACTACCACCAGGAAAACCACCAGATACCGCAGAAACAACACCAGGGCGATGAATATCTTATATAGTTTCTCCAGGAATCCTTCTCTGGGTTCCTTTATTTTTTCTTTTTCCGCTCCCGCCGCGGCATCCTTCGATAAAGATTCTTCCGGGACCGGCGGCGGCAGGCGCGGGTCTTTCAGCTTCAACCGCGACGCCAGCAGGGGGACCAGGGTTATTGCCGTGAACAGGGATGCCAGCAGGGAATAGGTAATGGTCAGGGCGATGCCGCTGTAGAGGAGCTTGATCTCCGGATTGATGAAAAACAGGGGAAGGAAAACCACGATGGTGGTAAAAGTGGAAGCCACTATCGCCAGGAACATCTCTTCGCTGGCCTCCACCGCCAGCCTCTGCTGTATCTCCTTCATCGGCATATTTTCCGGGAACCTGGCCGGACGCGCCAGAAAATCGTCGCGTTTCTTGAAGGTGTTGTCGAGGACCACGACCGCGTTGTCCACCAGCATGCCTACGCCGAGCGCCAGGCCGCTCAAGGTCATTACGTTGAGGGTCAGTTTTGAGAAATACATCAGGCAGAAAGTGAGTATCACGGAGAGAGGTATGCTTGAGCTGATGATGAATACAAGCCTGATGTCCCAGAGAAATATGAAGAGTATCAAGCTCGCCAGCAGGGCCCCGGTGATCAGGGAGGAATTTACCTGATTGACGGCCTGCTGGATTATGTCCGCCTGGTTGGAGATCAAAGAAAGCTTTATATCGTTCTCCAGGCTGCGTTTCAGGTTTTCTATTTCCTTGTTCACGTCCTTGGATATCTGCACCGTGTTCGCCAGCGATTCTTTCTGGATATAAATGGAAATTACCGGCTGGGCGTTCAGCCTGGCAAAGGCGGTGGGTTCCAGATAAGAATCCTTGATGCTCGCTATATCTTTCAGGCGGACCACCGAGCCCTCTTTGGTTGTCGCCACCGCCAGGCTGGCGATGTCCTCCAGGCTTTCCAGCTCGCCGATGGTCCTTACCAGATATTTGTCCTTGGCCCTTTTAATCTCGCCGGCCAGGAGGTTTGAATTATTAAGGTTTATGATGTCCACCACTTTATTTATGGAAAGCTGGTATGCCTGCAGGCGGTATTGGTCTATTTCGATTATGATCTTGCCTTCGCGGCCGCCGACCACTTCAGCCCTGGCTATGCCTTCTATCCTTTGAATGCGGTCTTTTATGCGTTCATCGACTATTTTGCGCAGTTGTTCCGGGGAACGGCGGTCGCTGGTAACGGCCAGGATCATTATCGGCACGTCCATATATTCGTATTTGGCGATGACGGGTTTTTCTATCTCTCTGGGGAGTTTGTTGCGGATACGGTTGAATTTCTCCCGCACTTCCAGGGCGGCGAAATTCATCTCCGTGCCGGGTTCGAATTCCAGGATAATGGTGGCGTTGCCTTCTTTGGATATGGAGAGGATGTTTCTTAGATGGGAAGCGGAGCTGACCGCTTCTTCCACCGGTTTGGCGATGCGGTTTTCTATCTCGGAAGCGGGGATACCGCCGCGCACGTCTATGTTTATGGTGATATCGCCGTAACTTATGTTCGGCATCATCTCCACCGGCAGCATCTTCAGGGCGATCACCCCGATTATGATGATGCCGGCGAAAAGCATGGATATGAAAGTCGGCCTTTTGACCGAGAACCCCGGTAAACTCATTCTAAGCCCGTTCTTATGCAGTAATAATGTTTTGTCGCGCGAACGCTTGGCTGCCGTCGTATCGATGCCGGACGGAGGGAAGATATAATCCTGCCGGGGGGCGCAGCGTAGTTCCCGTAACGCAAGTTACCGGTTGTTATACCGGTTCGTACCAGCGTCCCGGACCGAGCGGCCCTTCGGCCTTCAGCAATTGTTTATCCATCAATTCCTTCAAATCACGCGCCGCGGTAGGGATGGAAACGTTGAACATTTCAGCGTATTCTTTCCGCGTTATTTTCTTTATGCTCTTCAATCTTTCCAGAAGGTCTTTCTGGCGCGGGTTTATATTATATTCCATAGCCGGCGGCGGCGGTATCTCCCGGGGAAGGGAAGGCGCTTTTTCTGCCGGCGGCAGTTCGGGTTTGGATACCGGGAAAGGCTTAGCCGGCTCTTTCTTCTCTTCCTTTATCTGCGCCGGCGGGGATTTTTTCTCCGTTTGCATGATACGCGTATTGTCCGGAGGTGTTTTGGACGGGCTTTCCTTATTTTCCTGCGGAGGTTGCCCGGATTCATTTCTCGGAAGTATGGGACTTATCCCGGCGTTCTCTTTTGAGAAAGACGGGGCCGCCGGCAAAATCCCTTGTCCGCCGGGTTGACCCTGCGCCGGCGCGGCTTCGGAAGAAGGCTTGTCGGGTTGATAAGCTGTGGACGGGGCAATCGGGGGCAGGCGGTGCGCTGCCGGCACCGGCACCTCTTCGAAAGGTATCCGTTTTTTCGAGTCGTTGATCACCGGGCGCTGTCCCTGCGCGGACGCGGATTCTTCTTTCGGCGGGCAAGCGGCCTGCGGTAAAGCAGTTTGTTCTTTATGTTCCTCTCTGGCTTTCAATAGCGCCTCCAGTTCCGGGCTGATAAGCGGTTCGTCTTTTACCGGCGCCTGCTCCGGCCGCCTGGCCGGCACGCCGGGCATCCTTTCTATGACTATCAGGAATATCGAAGGTATAACCACCAGGGTAAGAAAAGTGGCGGAAAGCAGCCCTCCCATTACGGTCAGGGCCATAGGGGCCTGCAATTCCGCGCCTTCGCCGATGCCGAGCGCCAGAGGCAGAAGGCCGAGAATAGTAGTTAAGGAAGTCATCAGGATCGGGCGCATCCTGGTCTTACTGGCCTCTATGACGCAGTTGTAAGGGGAATACCCCTGCTTATACTGATCGTTAATAAAAGCTATGAGCACTATACCGTTATTTACTGCGATGCCGCCCAGCATGATGATGCCCAGGTAAGCGACCACGCTCAAGGGGGTATTGGTTATGAAAAGGAAGAAAGCCACGCCTATAAGCGAAAGCGGGACGGTGAACATTATCAACAGCGGCTGCCAGAGCGACTCGAATTCGGCCGCCATGATCATATACACGAGAGTGATCGCCAGGATAAGGGCGAAGGCCAGGCTCTGGAAAGACTCCTGCATCTTTTGTTGTTCGCCGGCCAGCTCT
>Ga0209723_1000560_pt1 | contig 68150 bp, 65 predicted proteins | sample BiotimSIPDNA_2_FD_185750 | JGI IMG/M metagenome (GOLD analysis project Ga0209723, IMG submission 185750) | Anaerobic biogas reactor microbial communites from Washington, USA - Biogas_R2 time_0 SIP DNA (SPAdes) (version 2) | ecosystem: Engineered > Bioreactor > Anaerobic > Unclassified | place... | reverse complement strand
CGTGATCGCATTCTGGCGACCCATACTATTCCACCCTTAGCCGAATTGATCGCTCAAACGGCGCAAGCTCTGCATCTGGAGGATTCCTGGGCTGCGCCGTGATTCCCCCGTTTTTTTGATAAGATACCGGGAAAGGGTATAATCCTTGCATTCTTACTTATTGATCCAGCCATAGGAGGACTTATTATGCCCGGGAAATTGGTGATTCGCCCTGCCGAAACTGCCGCAGAGCGTAAAGCGTATATCTATTTTCTGTGGGACGTCTACAAGGGAGACCCCTATTGGGTGCCGCCGCTGATCTCGGAACGGATCGAATTTCTCGATCCGGAAAAACACCCGTTCCACCAGCACGCCAAAGTCCGCTACTTCACTGCCCAACGCGACGGAAAAATCGTCGGGACGATTGCGGGGATCATCAACCACAATCACAACACCTATTGGGATGACAAAGTCGGCTTCTTCGGGCTGTTCGAGGTGCTGAAGGATGAGGGAGCAGCCCACGCATTGTTGGCTGTCGCTGAGGATTTTGTGCGCAGCGAGGGCATGGACACTCTGCGCGGGCCAATGAATTTTTCGACCAACGAGGAGTGCGGCCTGCTTATCGACGGGTGGAATGGCACCCCCGTGGCGATGCTGACGTACAATCCACCCTATTACGCCGATTTCATCGAGAGCGCGGGCTTCGTAAAAGCCCAGGATCTCTACGCTTATCTCTCCGATTTCTCGAATATCGGGTCGGATTGCGCGGGCCTCAATCCCAAAGTGCTGCGCGTCGCCCAGAAAGCGCGCGATCGGATCGAGGGATTTACGCTCCGCCCCATCAATATGCGCAATTTCGAGCAAGACGCACTGCTCTTTAAGCGGCTGTACAACGCGGCGTGGGCCAAGAACTGGGGTTTTGTGCCGCTTACCGACGCCGAGCTGGCCCATGAAGTCGGCGCGCTCAAACCCATTATCGACCCACCGACCGTCCTTTTCGCAGAAAAAGACGGTCAGGGCATTGGAGCCAGCCTTCCCCTGCCCGACGTCAACCAGGCGTTGCACCGTGCCTACCCGCGTCCAGGCGTACCGGATTGGTGGTCGCTGGCGAAGATGATGTACTGGTGGAAAGTGCGCAAGTGCGTGACGACGCTGCGTGCATTTGCCGGAGGCTTTGTCGAGGAATATCGCGGGCGTGGCCTCGATGCCATCCTCTGCCTGGAAAACCTGAAGATCGCTCTACAACGCGGCTATACACATGTCGAGTTCTCGTGGGTGCTGGAAAGCAATATCCCAATGCGACAAACCGCGGCCAATATGCATGGTGCAGCGTACCGCACGTACCGGATTTATGATAAGTCGGTAGACGGTAAACGGTAGACGGAGGGGAGACGAAAAAACCGGGATTTTGTAAAAATCCCGGTTTTGTTTTTTCACCACAGCGTAAGTTCTCTCAGTAAACAACCTCTGTGAACTCTGTGTCCTCGGTGGCTGTTTTCAGTACTTCTTCACAATCGAGCGGTAGGAACCGGGTTGGCGAGCCAGCATGATCTGGGTTTCCTCGCGGCGGCGGCGAATTTCGTCCAGGTCGAGCCGCACCACGACGTAGCCCTCCTCCGGCTCTTCGAGCGCTGCCAGCACTTCACCACTCGGCGCGAGGATGGCGCTTTGCCCGGCAAAGGAGTACGACGGTTCCTCGCCGATGCGGTTCGCCGCCGCGATAAAGACGTCGTTCTCGTAGGCGCGCGCGACCAATAAAGTACGCCACATGTCGGCGTCCTTCGCCTGCCACGCCGCCGGGAGCAGCAACACTTCCGCGCCATCGAGGACCAGGTTGCGCGCGATTTCGGGGAAGGTCAAATCCCAGCCGCACATCAAGCCAATGGTACCCACTTCGGTCTCCACGGGTGCGATCTTGTAGCCGGGACGAAAGACCAGACGCTCTTCAGCCTGCAAGTGCACCTTGCGATAGTCACCCGCCACCGCGCCATCCGGCCCGATGAGCACGGCGCTGTTGTAGAGCACGGTCTCCACCTTCTCCTTGACAGCCATCCCAATCAGGATGTAGACGCCGAATTCGGTGGCGTGCTGGCCCAGGATGTTCGTCACCGCGCCGGGAACGCGCTGCGCCATCTGCGCAAAGCGCTGCCCACCCTCGTAGCCCGTCACCGACAGTTCCGGGAAAACGATAATATCGACCGGCTGCTCCGTCGCGATTCGCGCGATGAAGTCCGCCATCTTGCCGACGTTGGCTTCCATTTTTGCCAACTCAGGTTTCATTTGTACCACAGCGATGTTTAGTTCACGCATCTTGACGCCTCCATAGAATGGTTGAAAGTTTCAAGTTCAAAGTTGAAAGTTAGCGGATGTTATCCGTTGAATCTGTTTGATCTGTCGAGATCAGCGGCCTTTTAGACGAGCGAGATAGCGCAGAACGGAACGTAATTCAGGCACGAGCTGTGACTCCACATGGACAATGTCGCCGGTACGCGGATGCGGAAAGGCCAGCAGACTCAAGTGTAAGAAAATACGATCAGGCAGCAGCGGCTGCTGGCGTGAACCGTAGACACGATCGCCGACCAAAGGGTAACCGTACCACGAAAGATGAACCCGAATCTGATGGAGGCGGGAGGTCTGCGGTTGGACTTCCAACAACGAATAGTCGCGCTTCTCGTCCTTGTAATGCCGCTGCCCGCGGTATGCGGTCCGCGCCGGGCGTCCTTCACGCGCGACGGCCAGCCGCCGGCGCGTGCGCTTCACATTGCCGATGGGTTGGTCGATCACGTCCTGCCCGGTCAGACGACCCTCGACCAGCGCGGCGTAAACGCTCTGCACCTGATCGTGTTTGACACAACGCTGCAATTGATGATACGTGTCCTCGTCCTTAGCGACCAGTACCGCGCCGGAGACTTCCGTTTCGACCCGCATCACAATGCCGGCACGGTCGGCACCACCGATGTGCGCCAGCGACGGATTGAGCGAGGTCAACTGCCGCGCCAGGGTCTGCTCGAACTGTTGATGCAGAGAACGCGACGCGGGGTGCGTGGGGATGCCCGCCAGTTTTTCGACGACCAGCACAGCTTCGTCCTCATACAACACCGTCAGCGGCAACGTAAGCACGCTGGGGTCGAAATGGAACGAACCATCTTCTTCGCCGTCGTCAACAACAACGCCGCCGCTGACCACCACCTCGTCACCCGCCTCAACGTACTGTCCGGCCTTCGAGGCAAGCTGCCCATTGACAATCACATCGCCGGCACGCAGTCTTTCACGCACAGACTGCCGGTCCAGTTCAGGCCAGGTTTGTACCATGAATTGGTCCAGCCGCATCTGTGCCCCTACGACAGCGCGCTCAGGCTCCGGCATCGGTCACGGCCTCCCTTTCGGGCACAAGAAAAGCGTCGAGGAGTAAAATTGTCACGCCTACCACAATTGCCGAATCCGCGATATTGAACACGGGCCATTGGCGAAACGGCCAAAAGTTCACATCGATGAAATCGACCACATAGCTACGCACCAGGCGATCGATCAGATTGCCGAGCGCCCCGCCGGTCACCAATCCCAACGCCCCGTGCAGCCAAAAATCGGTTCCGGCAATGGCCTGTTGGAAGATTAGAATCCCCACAATCACCACCGCCGAGAAAACGGTAAAGATGCCGCCCAATTGTGGAAAAAGGCCAAAAGCGACACCGGTATTCTTCACAAAGGTGAAGGAAAACAGAGAGGCTAGTTGGGGAATCCAATCCACAGGGGTATAAGCAGGCAAATGATACACTACCCACGCCTTGGAAAGCTGGTCGAGCGCCACAACAAGCGCCGCCCCCCCCCATAACAGAAGGCGGCTACGAACCCTAACGCTCATCGCGTCCCTTCACGACGGGACTGGCACTGCATGCACAGGCGCGCGGAGGGCAGCGCCTCCAACCGGGCAAGCTCGATGATGGTGCCGCAGCCCTCGCAAATGCCATAAGTGCCATCATTGAACTTGCTCAGGGCGCGCTCTACGTCTTCCAGAGAGCGTCTGAGTTGGCGTGCCAAGGACACGTCACGCGCTTGCTCAAAGACCTCTGTACCGACATCGGCCATATGGTTACTGTACCCCACCCCATCCTCACGAACGCTATGCTCCATCGCCTCCAACTGCGCGGCAAGATCACGCTCTTGCGCCATGAGTTCTGTACGTAATTCATTATATGTGACTGGCATCATTACTCTCCAACAATGACTCGTGGCTGCATTTTACCCGGCTTTCAAGAAAAGACAAGAGTCTGCGCCGTCATTACTACATTATCGGTTTGCAATGGTCACTTTTGTCAAAATACCTTATAATAACAATGATATTTTCATCAAGGCGCAGAAAGGAGAATACCGCGATGAAACGTCATATAATGAAGCATCAAACCCGGCACAGCCTGTGGATTGCGGCGGTTCTGGTGGTCGTCATCATCGGCGTATGGGCCGGCAGTGCTTTTGCGCAAACTACAGGGTTGGTCAAAATCGTCCCAAACGAAGCTGCCATCAGCGTAGGCCAAACGATCGAGGTAACGATACAGGCAGAAAATATGGTCAACCTCTACGGTGTCGAACTGGTTGTTACGTTCGACCCGGTACTCCTCGAAGTGGTGGATGCCGATCCCAACAGAGACGGTCTACAGATCAAGGCGGGCAACTTTTTGAACGGCGGTCTCGAAGGCGCAAACACCGTCGCGAACGGCAACATCGAGTACATTATGCAGCAGATCGACCCTAATCCTCCGTCGAATGGCAGCGGCCCGCTTGCGCACATCGTCTTCAAAGGGATCGGCAGTGGCGTCGCCAACATCAAGGTAGAAGACCTGAATCTGTCCGATCAAAACGGCAACGGCATGATTAGCGCCATCCATAGCGCGACCATCGTCATACAAGCCGGCAGCGTAGATGGCCCAGACCCCACGCCGTTCTCACCAACACCGGTTCCACCAACAGCCACGCCAGCGCCGACTGCCCCAAGCCCACAGCCAACGGCTGCCGCGCCAGCCATCACTGCACAAAGCATCGGCGTGAACTGCGCCGTCGTCCAGGGCTACCACATCGTCCAGCGCGACGAAACGCTCTACGCCATCGCCCGCGCCTACGCGACCAATCCGTATGCGATTGCCGCCTGCAACCCCACGATCAATCCGCGCCGAATTCACGCCAGCAACCACCTGGCGATCCCCTACGCGCCGTGGGCACCGCCACCCGGCCCAACGGCAGCACGCCAGTTTGGTCCCAGCCTGATCCCCGCACCGGTTCCCACGCCCGTGCCGGGTTGTCGCGCATATCACAAGGTCCAACCCTATGAGACGCTCACCGCCATCGGACTGTGCTACAACGCCAACATCTGGGATATCGCCCGTGCCAACCGCATCTACAACCTGCATCTCATTAACGCCGGGCAGACGTTATGTATCCCGTGATAAGCGCAATCCCAATCTAGAAAGATAGCGCGAGTTTGTAAACTCGCGCTACTTTTGTTGAATATAGTAATAGACCGTCACACCGGCGTACGCTTGTTGATCCGCCAGTTGCCAGTGGGTGTCGAGCCATTGTTTGACCAATTCCCGTTCATCCCACAACGCGACCTCAGAATACACCAGCCACACGCCGGCATAGCCAGATGTAAGCGACGTCATCTCTTTATCGACATACGGCATATAGACATGATAGCTGCCGTCCTCCTGACGCCAATTGGTGAAAGGAGCTTCTTCCCACGGGTCCAACATCGCTTCGACATAGTATCCCACAACGTGATGGTTGTAGGGAATCTGGAACAGCAGCAGTTCATCGGGCGCGCGCGACACGTCAATGTAACGCGCCGCCAGTTGAAATTGCGGTTTTGTGGGGACGATAACCTGACGATACAGGCCCACGCCGTTCAGCGACAACACGTGCAGCAACAAAATCACTATCGACCAACGCCGGAAACCGTGGATCGTCGCCAACCCCGTTCCGGCCAGCACATAGAAGGCCGGCGCGGTCCAGATGAGATAGCGGTCGGTGAAGATCGGCCCGCGCAGCGAGATCAGCCACAGCAGCAGCAGCGGCACAAGCATCCACAGCCATAGCCGGGTTAGTACGGTGAATCGCTTGCGAAACGACAGCGCGACCATACCCAACAACGCCATCAGCCCCAAAAATAGCGCGATGTAGAGCGGGAGAGGCCCCCCGGAAAGGCTCTGCGTGACACCCAACGTCCACCCGCCAAACAGCGTCGCCGTCATCTGCCTGAGAGAATAAGACGGATACCCCGTCTCACGCTCGGCGAGCAGCAGCGGCGCGATCCAGCGCAACATCGGCAGATAAGGGAGCGTCAACAACGCCAGCGTAATCGCCCCGCCGAACCAGGCGTCTTTTCGCCGTCGCGGATGCAGCCAGAACCACAATATCTCCACAGGGATAAGTAGCGCGGCCAAGAGATGGCTGTAGAAAGCAAGCGAGGTGGCTATCAAGACCGTCGCCCACACCCCACGGCCTGGGCGAACGCAGGCGTAATCGAGCGCGTAGAGTGCCAGTAGCACCAACGCTGGCACCCACGTATACATCTTGATCTCCTGTGCGTAGTAGACCATATACGGCGACAGCGCCAGCAGCAACGCGCTCCACGCGGACGAACGCTCGTCAAGCAATCGTTTAACCAGCACGTACAGCAGCGCCACACTCATCACGCCCCACAACAAGGAGAAGTAGCGCATCGCAAAGACCGACTCGCCCGTCAGTGTGATCCACACACGCATCAACGGCGAATAGAGCGGGCCATTCCACCCGGCGCGGGTGAAATTCCGCAGCATCTCGCCCCACGGTTGCAAAGCAAAGCGCCACTGGTCGACTTCGTCACGCCAAAGGCCCTGCGCATCCAGCGCAACGATACGCACGAGAAAGGCCAGCCCCAGAATCGCAGTTCGTGCGACGCGCGCGACTGGGGGAATCTCGCACGTAATATGATGACGTTCTGACATTGTCAAATCCTCCACGTTCCAATATAGTACAGATTAGGAATGAAGGCAACAGGTAAGAATCTTACCACAAATCGTCACAAGTCCACACAAATCGAGCTTTTGTCCGTGAAAATTCGTGCGGATTCGTGGTTCAATTCTTGAGGAGGGAATATGCCTAAAGATACACCGCGCATTTTGAGTGAGTTTGCTTACACCGCACCGGCGATCGAGCGGGGGTACGCGGGACAGACGCTTTACGTCAACGTTGGGAATGGCGCGATTGCCGCCAAACCGGTGACGGAAGAGATGAGGGAGAAGTTCACGGGCGGGCGCGGGTTCGACCTGTGGCTGCTCTGGCACGGCGTGAACGACGACACACGCTGGGATTCGCCCGAAAATGAGATCGTTATCGCCTCCGGGCCATGCGGAGGAATTACGCAGTACCCCGGTTCCGGCAAATCCATCGCCGCATCGATCTCGCCGCTGACGAAAGTCGTCATCGATAGCAACGCGGGCGGGCACTTCGGTCCGTATCTCAAGTTCGCCGGATGGGACGCCATCGAAGTACAGGGCAAAGCCGGCGGCGAAGTGATCGTCTACGTGGACGGGCCGGCGGGCGCGGTACAGATCATCGCCGCGCCGGAAGACTGTCCAACCGACACACACGAGTTGGGGCCGTGGCTGCTGGAGCGCTTCGCACTGGACGACGAGGACAAGCCATTCGTCTCGTTCGTCACCGCCGGGCGCGGGGCCGAGCACTCACTCTTGGGCTGCCTCAACTTCAGCCTGTACGACCGCCGGCGCAAGGCACTACGCTACAAGCAGGCGGGACGCGGCGGGATCGGCACCGTACTGCGCGACAAGCGCATCAAGGCGCTGGTGGTGCGCACCGCCCCCTTCAAGGGCGACGAGAACGGCCCCGCCGACCTCGACCGGCTCACAGAAGCCGGCGCACGAATGCGCAAGGAGATTGCCACCTACGACGCCTCCCAGAATCGGATGCGCAACCGGGGCACGTCGTACCTGGTACAGATTATGGACGACTACGACCTGCTGCCAGTCCACAACTTCCGCTACGGCTCGCACCCAGAGACACCCAAGATCAACGGAGAAGTGTGGGAAGCACGCTACACGCAAGGCCTGCCCGACGGCTGCTGGTACGGCTGCACGATGGCCTGCGCGCACGCCGTGGACAACTTCAAATTGCGCACCGGGCCGTACAAGGGCCAGTGCGTTATCGTCGATGGGCCGGAGTACGAGACGATCGCGGGCGTGGGGAGCAACTGCGGCATCTTTGAACCGTGGGCCGTTCTCGAACTCAACTTCTACTGCGACGCTTACGGCATCGACACGATCTCCTTCGGCACGGCGATGGGGTTCGTGATGGAGTGTTACGAGGCCGGCATCCTCGACCTGGAAAAGACAGGCGGCCTCGACCTCAGCCCCGGTAACGCGGAGGCCGCGCTTGAAGTGCTACACCAAATGGCGCGCGGCGAAGGCTTTGGCCTGATTTTCGGGCAAGGCACGCAGCGGATGAAACGCATCTTCGCAGAACGCTTTGGCGCTGACCCGCAATTCGTCAACGACATCGGCATGGAAGCAAAGGGGCTGGAATATTCGGAGTACATCCCCAAAGAGTCGCTGGCGCAGCAAGGCGGCTACGGGCTGACAAACAAAGGCCCGCAACACGACGAGGCATGGCTGATCTTTATGGATCAAGTCAATAACCAGTTGCCGACCTTCGAGGCTAAGGCCGAGGCGCTGCATTACTTCCCGATGTGGCGAACGTGGTTTGGGCTATGCGGCTTCTGCAAACTGCTGTGGAACGACGTCATCCCCCCGGAGAACGCCTATACCCCCGAACCCGCCAAGATTATGGGCCACGTCCAGAACTACGTGGACCTCTTCAGCGGCGTGACGGGCCGCGAGGTGACGCCGGACGACTTTATCGCCATGTCCGAGCGCGTCTACAACTTCCAGCGCGTGTTCAACATTCGCCTGGGCAAGGGCCTGCGCGACCACGACGCGACGCCCTACCGCTCGATGGGGCCGGTGACGGAGGCCGAGTATCTCTCCCGCCAGGAGCGCTACGACACCCAGCTCCGCGAGTGGCTAAACCTCGAACCCAACACCATGACGCTGACCGAGAGAATGGCCGCCCATCGCGCCCACCGCGTTGAGCAATACGAACTGCTCACCGACGCCGTCTACGCCCGTCGCGGCTGGAGCAACAACGGCGTCCCCACCGTGGAAAAACTGCGCGCGTTGGGGATCGACTATCCCGACGTGGTTGCGGTCGTTGAGAAAAACTTGTAGCTCACAGCCATCAGCTATCAGCCGTCAGCCAGAAAGCTGCTCGTAGCCGAAGGCCAACGCTGATAGCTGAAAGCTGGCCGCTGATGGCTAAAAATGATTACCGTCAACAAACGCCACACCCTCCCCTGGCACAAAGGGATGACCGTGCGTGACATATTGACGGCGATGCGCTACACCTTCCCGCACATCATCGTCGTCATCAACGGCGACGTAGTGCGTCACGACACCTACGACGCGACGCCGGTGCCCGATAACGCGGACGTGCGCGTGATCCACATGATTGCGGGGGGATGACGCACACCGACAACAAACTTCAACACGTACCGAAATGCCCCCAATTGCCCGCAACCGCAAAGGTGTTACACTCGTAAACAGATTTAAACTTTCAACGCTGCGCGGAGGGAAACATATGGTAAGCTGGTTAGGCATTGCGGTAAAGGTAGTGATGCTCTTCGGGATGTTAATTGGGCTGGCAGGGATGATCGTCCCGATCTTCCCCGGTGTGACGGTGATCTGGGCGCTGGCGCTGCTCCACGGGATCATCTTCGGCTTCGGCGGGGGCGGCGGATGGCTGTTCGCCGTGATCACTGTGCTGGCCGTCGTCGGTTGGGTGATAGATAACATCCTGATGGGCGGGAAGGCCCGGCAGGGCGGCGCCCGGTGGTCGTCCATCGCCATCGCCTTCGTCGCGGGATTCGTGGGGAGCATCTTCCTCACGCCGCTCGGGGGGATTGCAGCCGCGCTCTTCGGCCTCTATCTGGCGGAATACTCGTACCGGCAGGATCGCGCCGAAGCCCTGGAGGTCACCAAGGCCATGGCGATCGGTTGGGGATGGTCATTCGTCGCCCGCTTCTCCATCGGGCTGGTGATGATCGGCCTGTGGGCGATTTGGGCGTGGTAGGATAACCAAACCTGGCAGGTTGTGCGAACGTCGTTCAACCACGACCTGTCAGGTTTGGTCAGGTTTGGCTTTTTCGGCAAGTTTAGCGATTAAATCGCCAGCGCGCTTTGCAGTTTTCTCATTCGAGAGCGCTGCGTCAATCTGTTCAGCCTTGTCCGGGCGCTGCGCCTTGACGTAATCCACCGCTGTCTCGAGTACCGCGGCAGCGTCCTCCTCCGATAACCCGGCAGCCTCTGCTAGACGTTTGATCAATATAGTCAAATTGCCCATCGACGCCTCAGTCTGGATCGTTAGGTATGACAATATTATACATCAAAACCAAAGAAACTCTGCTTAAATGCGGTATAATGGCGCGTGGAGGTCAACGGAAACCATGTCGTCATCACCACATACGCATCGCGTGATCCATTACGTGCTCGAAGGCGCAGCAGTGCTGCTGCTCGTAACACTTGCAGCGCTCATCCTCATCCTGCACATCACCCGACCGGAAATTCCCTACAACAAGCAGGTTTCTGGACTGGAATCGACGATACAGGCGCGAGTGCTGAGCGTCGCCAATGAGGAAACTACCGTCGATGAAAACGGTCTGATTATGGTCTTCCAGGAACTCGAACTGGAGATTCGCTCGAAAGGTGAGTATCAGGGCCAAACCATCACCGTCAGCTACAATGGCATGGGGCCGACGTTAGAATCGGTACGCTTCCGCAAAGGGCAGCAGGCCTTGGTGATGATTTCCAAACGCCCCGACGGACAGGTGTTCTTCCAGGTGGCCGATCACGTGCGGCTCGGCCCTATCGCCGTCATCGTTGGACTGTTTGTCGCGCTCACCCTGGGCATTGGACGCTGGAAAGGCGTGCGCGCGCTGCTGGGCCTCGTGCTGAGCGCGCTGCTGATCGGCGGATTCATCATGCCGCAGATCCTCGCTCACCGCGACCCTACGCTGGTGAGCCTCATCGGAACCGCCACGCTGCTGGCGGTAACACTCTACCTGATCCAGGGGTGGAATCCCACCGGGCACGCCGCGCTGCTGGGGATGCTCGCCGCGCTTGGCGTGACCGGCGCGCTGGCTGTGGGATGGACCAAATTGTCCTACCTCACCGGATTCGGCTCCGAAGAGACGATGTTCCTACAAGCCATGGGTGTGGGCATCGAGATGCGCGGATTGCTGTTAGCGGGGATGATCATCGGCGCGGCAAGCGTGCTGGATGACGTGGTGTTGGCGCAAGCCGTGACGGTGTTCGAACTGGCTGCCGCCAACGCCGACCTCTCACGCGGCGAGTTGTACCGCCGCAGCATGAAGATCGGCGTCACGCACCTGGCCTCGATGATCAACACGCTGGTGCTGGCTTACGCCAGCGCCGCGCTGCCCCTGCTGCTGCTCTTCTACCTCTACCCGGAACCGTGGTATCTCACCATCAACCGCGAGCTGATCGCCGAAGAAATCGTGCGCGCGCTGGTGGGCAGCGTCGGGCTGATGATGGCCGTGCCGCTGACGAGCGCGATTACGGCGTGGGCGACTACGGCAGCCCTTGTGAAGATGGACGAATCAGGTTCGCCTGAACCTTCGCAAGGCTAAAGTCCTAGGACAAAACCTCCCGCAGTGCCGCAAGCGTCCGCTCGATGCCCTCATCGTCGATCCAGTAATGCGTCACGGCGCGGAAAGTACGCGCGGAACGCGGGTTAATCAGGATGCCATACTCGCGCAGTCGCGCTGCCACGTCTGCCGCCGTCAACGTCACCTGTGGAGCGAGGCTGAAGTAGAGGATGTTGGTGAAAATCGGTTCGACCATCACAGCCGGCATCTCTGCCAGGCCTTCGGCGAGCCGTTTGGCCCGCGCGTGATCCTCGACCAACCGCTCCGTCATCTGCTCCAACGCGACGACGCCCGCCGCCGCGAGCACGCCGGCCTGGCGCGTCCCACCGCCGAGCACCTTGCGCGCCCGCCGCGCCTCGCGGATAAATTCGGCACTACCGCACAACACCGATCCCACCGGCGCGCATAGTCCCTTCGAGAGGCAGAACGTCACCGAATCGGCGTCTTTCACCAACTCGCGCACATCCACGCCCAACGCCACTGCCGCATTAAAGATGCGTGCGCCATCAACGTGGATTTTCAGGGCGTGCTCGCGCGCCACATCGGCGATCCGCGCCATGTACCAGGGCGTCAGCGGGATACCGTTGCAGGTGTTGCTCGTGTTCTCCAGGCAGATCAGGCGCGTGCGCGGGAAGTGGTCGTCGTCACCACGGATCGCGTCGCGCACGTCGCTCAGGCACAGCGTCCCCTCCATTTGATTAGGTACGGTGTGCGGCATAATGCCGCCAAGCGCGGCCATACCGCCCTGCTCGTACAAGAATGTGTGGCTCTTGTCGCCAATGATGGCCTCGTCCCCGCGTTGGCAATGGGTCAGTAGTGCCGTCAAGTTGCCCATCGTCCCACTGACGACGAAAAGCGCGGCTTCCTTGTCCATACGCTCAGCCGCCATTGCTTCCAGCTTGTTGACGGTGGGGTCTTCTCCGTAAACGTCATCGCCCACGTCGGCGTTCGCCATCGCCGCCCACATCGCGGGCGTGGGCTTCGTCACGGTATCACTGCGCAAATCGACAATATTCATTGTACTCCCCTCTGTTCCTTGAGATGGATGTATTATAAACCCAGTAAAAGAGGAAGAAAGTGAGGGTTTGGGGGCGGGTGCAAGACCGCCCCTAAACCCCCACCCCGGATTTGTAGAGGAAAGAGGGCGTTTTTGCGGGCAGGCGCTGCCCGCAAAAACGCCCTGTCTATCAAACCAAAAGCCCCCGGTTTCCGGGGGCTTTTTGGTGCCGAAGGTGGGAGTTGAACCCACACGACCATACGGTCACTACGCCCTGAACGTAGCGCGTCTGCCTATTCCGCCACTTCGGCATGTTCGTGCGATGTAATGTGCTTTGTTGGCCCGAACGATGAAAATTCTACCGTAAAGACCGATTTTGTCAAGCTGGCAAGCCGCGTATAATAGAGGTAAGCCTTCAGCTATCAGCTTTAGCGCGAAGAGTCGCGCGCGATCAGCCAGAGAGAAACCATGGTCAAAAAACGTATTGTTTCACAAACCAGCTACGTTGACCCGAACAAAGTCGGGCAGACACAGGCCGCGGGGACGCGCGAAGTGTACCAGGGCACGCTCGAAGCGCAGTGGACGTGCAGTTCGTGCGGGCGGACGGGCATTCCAGGACGGCTGAAACGCTGTCCGAGCTGCAACAATCCGAAAGACGCCGGCGAGGCGTACGAAGCGCCGACCGGCAAAGCGGCGTATCTCACCCCGGACGAACTCAAGGCGATGGGCGTCGATCCCACGCAGCACCTTTCGGATGAGGAGTGCGGCTACTGCGGCGCGAAGCTCCAACCGGGGACGCAAAAGTGCCCGAACTGCGGCGCGGCACTCGGCGACGTGGGTTACACCACGCACATCTGCCCTTCATGCGGGCGGGAATCCAACGCGGAGAAGTGCCCGGCCTGCGGCGCGATGACCGAAGAGAAACTCATTGCCCACCGGGAAGCAGAACCACCGGTCAAGCAGCCGCCAGCATGGCTGCGCTGGCTCCCGTCCTTCCTGCAAAAGCCGCAAATCCTTATCGCGCTGCTGATCATCCTGGGACTGGCGTGTTTCTGCGTAATCTCCGGGATTATCGCCGGTATCCCTAGGATGGAAATCGCCACCGTGACCGACATTGCCTGGGAACGCAGCATCGCCCTTCAAGAATATCGGTACATCGAACGTGAAGGCTGGTCCCTGCCTGCCGAAGCCGACCTGATCAACCAGGAAACGCGCGTCTACGGCTACGACCAGGTCCGGGTTGGCACCGAGGAGGAATGTGGCTACGAGGAAAGTTGCACTACAGAATCAGTCTACGATCACACCGAAAGCACATGCTACGACGACGGTACGTGCGACGAGTACGACGTCTACCGTGACGAGAGAACCTGCACGAACGAGTACGTGTGTGAAGAGGTTCCCACTTACGAATCTGTGCCCATTTACCAGACATGGTACGTCTACAACACATGGGAATGGGTCGATATCGAACCGGCCGTGGCGCGTGGATCGGATACCAACATCTATTGGCCGGAGATGCCCACGCGTGACAATCAAGTTGAAAGCAGACGCACCGAAACCTGCACCGTCACCTTCACCAACGCCAAGGGCGATAGGTTTACGTACAAGCCGTCCTGCGATGAACTCTATCAATACCCGCGCGGCTCGCGCTGGAACATCAAACGGAATGTGGACGAAATCCTGGAGGTTCAACCGGAAGGCTAATACACAACCCCGATGCGTGCGCCGGATCACAATCCGGCGCTGTAGGGACGGCGGATTGTGATTCGCCTTAAGTGTTGAAGTGGAACTGTTTTTGAGGAGGTGCCCGCCATGCAAATCACACACGTCGAAGTCATACCGGTGGAGATGCCGTTACAACTGCCCTTTCGCACGGCATACCACCGCGAGGACGCCGTCGAGCACGCGGAGGCGGTCTTCGTGCGCATCGAGACGCGGCAGGGCGACGTCGCCTGGGGCTGCGCGGCCTTCGACACCGCGCTCACCGGCGAGACGCTCGACAGCGTCACCCGCGCGTGCCGTGCCTGCGCCGACCGCGCCCGCGATCTGAACCCGCTCAACACCGAGTACGCCCTCGCCGAACTCGGCGCGCTGACGCAGAACACGCCCTCGGCCCTGTGCGCGTTCGACATCGCCTTTCACGATCTGCTCGGCCTGGCAAGCGGACAACCTTTGTACCGTCTGCTCGGCGGGTTCCGCGACCGCATCCAAACCTCCGTTTCGGTCAGTCTGGGTACGGTGCAGGAGACCGTCGAAATGGCCCGCAACCGTGTCCGGCAGGGATTCCGCATCCTCAAAATCAAAGGTGGTATGGATCCGGAGGAGGATGTGCGCCGTGCGCGCGCCGTCCACGACGCGCTTCCGAACTGCATCTTGCGTTTGGATGCCGATGGCGGCTACAGTACCCGCGAAGCGCTGGACGTCGCGCGGGCGTTGGCGGGCCGGCTGGAGATGCTGGAGCAGCCGATCTCTCCGGCAGAAGGTACCGAGGCGCTGCGGCAGCTCACAAAACAGAGCAAAACGCCGATTTTGGCGTCGCAGAGCGTCGTCGGGCCGGCATCGGCGCTGGACATCGCCAGCCACAGAGCCGCGCACGGCATCAGCATCAAGCTGGCGACGTGCGGCGGGATCGCCTGCGCCCGGCGCGTGGACGCTATCGCCCGCGCCGCGCAGATGACGACGATGGTCGGTAGCCTGAGCGAACCGGCGCTGCTGATCGCGGCGGGACTGGCCTTCGCTTTGAGCAGTCCCGCCGTCCGCTACGGCGACCTGGACGGGCACTTCGATCTGGAAAACGACCCTACCGACGCGCGTTTTGTCGTCGAAGACGGTTGGCTGATCGCCACGGATGTCCCCGGCCTGGGATGCGCCGTGAACTTATAGTCGCCTGGAGGCGTAATGAATCAACCTGATACCCTCTATCTGGGCCGGCTCGTGGATGAGCAAAACCAACTCACCGGCGAAGCTGTCGAATATCCGCTCGACCACCTCACCACGCACGCGCTGATCCTCGGCGCGACGGGCAGCGGCAAGACCGGTCTGGGCCTGGCGCTGGTCGAAGAGGCGCTGCGCCGCCAGGTTCCCGTGCTGCTGCTGGACGTCAAAGGCGATCTGGCAAACCTGCTGTTGACCTTTCCTGACCTGTCACCGGAAGATTTCGCCCCGTGGATCGATCCCGACGCTGCGCAACGCCAGGGACAAACGCCCGACCATGCCGCACGGGCCATGGCGGAACGCTGGCGCACCGGTCTCTCCGGCTGGGACCTGGGACCGGAGCATATCGCGCAGATGCGGCTCAACGCGGACATCGCGCTGTACACGCCCGGTCTGCGCGCCGGTCGCCCGGTGGACATCCTCGCCCGCTTCAGCGCGCCGCCCAGCGGCGATCCCGACGTGGCGGTGCTGCGCGCGCAAGGGCTGACCTCGGCGCTGCTCGGTCTGGCGGGCGTCAACGCGGACCCAGTGCGCAGCCGCGAGCACATCCTGCTCACCACGCTGATCCGCCACACCTGGGACACGCAGGGCACGTTCGATATCCCCACACTCATCCGCCAGGTGCAGCAGCCGCCGATGGAGCACATCGGCGTGTTCGACGTGGAGAGTTTCTTCCCGCAGAAAGCGCGCTTCGACCTGGCGCTCACGCTGAACAACCTCATCGCCGCGCCGGGCTTCGCGCGCTGGCGCGAAGGCGAACCGCTGGACATCGACCGCTTTCTCTACACGCCGGAGCGGCAGCCACGCGCGTCGGTGTTCTACCTGGCACATCTGCCGGAGGAGCAGCGCCAGTTCTTCGTCACGCTCTTTCTGGAAGAGCTACGCACCTGGACACGGGCGCAAGCGGGAACGCGGACGCTGCGCGCGCTGCTCTACTTCGACGAAATCCTCGGTTACCTGCCGCCGCACCCGTACAATCCGCCGACCAAAGAGCCGCTGCTGGCACTGGTCAAACAGGGACGCGCCGCCGGGCTGGGCGTCGTCCTTTCCACGCAGAATCCCGCCGACCTGGATTACAAGGGATTGGGCAACATCGGCACGTGGTTTGTGGGTGCGCTGCGGACGGACCGCGACAAGGCGCGTGTGCTGGAAGGCATGGGCGGCGCTGTCGCCGAAGCCGGGATGACGCTGGGAACGGTCGAAACCGCGTTGAGCCGCCTCAAGCCGCGCGTCTTCCTGATGCACGACGCGCAGGAAGGTAAGTTGCGCTTTTTCTTCTCCCGCTGGACGATGTCCTATCTGCGCGGGCCGCTGACCGTCGCCGAAGCGCAACAATTGACGGCACCGGAGCCTAAGCCCGATCTTGCCGACACCGACTTTTCTATGTCAACACCAGTCTCGCCAACGACCCAACCGCCTGACTACCTGACTACCCGACTCCCAGACTCTCTCACTACGCGACAAGAACTGCGCCAACGCACGATCCGCCCGCCCACCGTCGATCCCGAAATCCCGCAGGCGTTCCTCCCAGCAACGCTCACCGCAACGTGGGCGATGCGCAATCACAGCCCCGTCTTGCCCGCCGAAGCGCCCGCGCAACTCGTTTATCGCCCGTATCTGCTTGGCGCGGGTGTCATGCACATCTTCCACCAACAAGCCGGCATCACTGTGCACGACGAACAGGTCTGGCGCATCGATCCGGCGTCGGGCGGAAACTGGAACCTGCGCTGGGATCAGGGCGAAATGATCGACATGCGGCTGGACGATCTATCGCCGGACGACTTCAGTGAAGGCGTATTCGAAGCGCTGCCGCAAGGTCTCGGCAGCAAAAGCGCGCACGCCAAACGCGAAAGCGCGCTGAGGACGCATCTCTATCAACGCAGCCAGATCAAAATCTGGACATGCAACCCGCTCAAGCTCTACAGTCCGCCCGACGAGAACAAGCGCGCCTTCCTGGATCGTTGTCGTCAGGAGATGGAACGGCAAAAAGACGCCGCGCTGGCCGCCGAACGCCTGAAATTTGAGCAGAAAATGGAGCGCATCGAGGCTAAAGTCCGCAAGGAAGAAATGGAGCTTTACCAGGACAAAGAAATGCTCTCCGAGCGGAAACGCGAGGAGTTGTTGAGCGGCGCTGAGTCAGTGCTCAGCCTGCTCTCCAAACGCCGGCACACGTTGCGCCCGCTCTCGACAACGTCACGCCAACGCCGCTACGTCAAGCAGGCCCAGGCCGAGGTCGAGGAATCCGAAGAGGCGCTCAAGCTCTATGAGGAAGAAATGCAGCAACTCGAAGCGGCGTGGCAAGCCACAGCACGGCAAATCATCCAGAAATGGGAGGGCGCGTTGAACGATATCCGCGAGATCGTTGTGCGCGCCAACCGCGCCGATATCGACGTACACTTCTGCGGTCTGGCATGGTTCCCGTTCTGGGAAGTGCTCGCCGGGAACGAGACCGTGCTCTTGCCGGCTTACTTTCCCAGCCCACAGTGAGCGAGTTTTGGATTTGGATGTATAATACGATTTGTAAAGCAGCGCACGCTGCATAGGGGTTCCAGTCACCAGGAGGTTGTAGTTCGTGGATGAGACAGAAGATCCTTCCAGTTGTCATATAAGTTGCCGGCTAGGACTGGTGAGACTGGCTTCTATGTTGTATCGGAGGCGCTGTATGATCCTCTCACCATAACTGGATGTTTCGTCGCACCAGCCCGGGCCTGCCTTTCTCTCATGCTGCGCCACTCCGCATAGGAGTGAGATATTACCAGGAGGCAGGTTATGATTACGATTTACAAGACCACCGAGGCAGGGCTGCGAGAAATCAGTGAAGTCACCGATGGATGCTGGGTCCGCGTGACGAACCCTACGCCAGAAGAGATTGCCCAGATTCTAGCGTTGAGCGTCCCCCAGGATTTCATCATGTACGCTCTAGACCTTGATGAAAGGTCCAGAGTCGAAAAATCCAATGGCGATACCCTGATCGTCATTAAAGTTCCTCTCTACCAGGGTGAAACGGAAGATATCCCCTACAGCACTATTCCTTTAGGGATTATGCTTGCTAAAAATATGGTCGTCACGGTGTCCAAACTCGACTGCGACTTGCTGCGTGATGCTGTCGCCGGACGGATACGCGGACTTTCTACGACCAAACGCAACCGCTTTATCCTGCACTTGTTTCACAGCACCGCGAACCGGTATCTGAACTACCTACGCGAAATTGACCGCAAAGTGGATGCATTGGAAGACAAATTGCAGCGCTCGACCCGCAATCAAGAAGTGCTGGAATTGCTCAAATATCAGAAAAGCCTGACCTACTTTACCACAGCGCTCAAATCCAATGAATTGATGATGGAACGCCTCCAGCGCAGCCAATTATTTCTGATGTACCCCGAAGACTTGGATTTGCTCGAGGATGTGCTGACCGAAAACCAGCAGGCCATCGAAATGGTGAACATCGCAGGAGCCATTCTCAGCCAGATGATGGATGCGTTTGCCTCGATCATTTCGAACAACCTGAACATTGTGATGAAATTTCTGGCCTCGATCACGATTGTGCTCTCACTACCGACGTTGATCGCGAGTCTTTTTGGGATGAATGTGCAACTGCCACTAGAACACAATCCACTGGCCTTCCTGTTCATTCTCGGTATTTCATTACTCGTTTCGGTAGCCGTGACGTGGGTCTTCACACGACGCGATTGGCTGTAAAATTACATGATGGTTCAATGTGATTACGAAACGTTGAACGCTTGAGAAGTGACCAGCGCTTTTCGAACTGCCGGTCACTCCGTGGAAATTCGCAAAAATAAGGAGGGGAGCCATAGACGAGACCCCACTATCCCGTGAAGCTTGGGTAAATACCCTTTACGAACGTATCGGCGTGCTGCTTGAACGTGATGAAGTGCGCAAAGCGCAAATCATCTTGCAAGCTCTGCTCCCGATCGATCAAGCCGATATTTTCAGCGATCTCGACGAAAACGATCAGCGCCAACTCCTCCAAGGGTTGCCGGCAGAAAGCATCGCCAACATCCTGGAAAAATTGGAAGACGAAGAGGTCGCTGAAGTCGCCACCTGGCTGCCGCCGGAACAACTTGCCGACATCCTCGATGAAATGGAGCCGGACGAGGCCGCCGACTTACTCGGCGACCTCCAACCCCATGCGGCCAGCGAAATCCTGGAGCTGATGGAGGATAGCGAGGAAATCCGACCGCTGTTACTTCACCCCGACGAAACAGCCGGCGGCCTGATGACCTCGGAATATATGGCGCTCGGGCGGCAGATGTGGGCACAGACCGCGCTCGAGGCCATACGCGACTGGAAATCCGAGCGCGAATATCTTTATTACTTCGTCGTGAACAGAAATGGTGTACTGCTTGGTGTGGTCAGCTTGCTACAACTCATCAAAGCCGCCCCCAAAGCCGAGGTGCAGACTTTTATGGACCGCGATCTCATCACTGCCTCTGTTCGTGCCGACCAGGAAGAATGCGCCAGGTTGATGAGCCGCTACGACCTTACTTCACTCCCGGTCGTTGATGATGACAACAAACTCATCGGCGTGATTACCATCGATGACGTCGTTGATGTCCTGGAAGAAGAGGCGACTGAAGATATCCAACGGCTGGGTGGTTCTGCGCCGTTGGAGAAACCCTATCTGCTCACCTCCACATGGGAAGTTGTTCGCAGCCGCATCGTCTGGCTGCTGGTGCTCTTCGTCACCAGCATGCTTACCTCCAACGTGCTGGAATTATTCGAAGATACGCTCGACAAGGTCGTCGCGCTCGCCTTCTTCATCCCCATGCTCATCGGCACCGGGGGCAATGCCGGTTCGCAGACTACCGCGACCGTCATCCGCGCCCTGGGTGTAGGCGAAGTCGACAAAAAAGATTCATTCAGAGTGCTCTGGCACGAAATACGGTCTGGATTGTTGCTTGGATTCTTGATAGGACTGGCCGGTCTTGTGCGCATTTACGTTTTCGAAGGCAACCTGCTGTTAGGAGTGACCGTCGCTGTATCTTTAGCGATGGTTGTCCTGTGGTCCAATTCGGTAGGCTCACTGCTGCCAATCTTCGCCTCGCGTATCGGCATTGATCCAGCCCTGATCTCTGGGCCATTGATGAGCACCCTGGTCGACGCGACCGGGTTGTTTATCTACCTAACTGTGGCAAAATGGATTTTACGTCTGTAGCGTCTTCGGCTTCTGGACCTGCAGAGACCACCGAACAGATACATTGTAGTTTTAACAGCCGCATTGGAGGTGCACTATGATCAGTAAAGGTTCACGCACTCTGATAACCGCATCGATAGTCGGTTTCACGCTATTCGTGCTCATCGCCACCTTCACAGCATGGCCGGATGTCACCGTATCGCGCGCGCTCAATGCGGGCGGCGTCGCTACAGGCTACGGCCTTATCATTGAACAGACAACGGTTCCTTCCTATTACGTCAAGCCAGGGACGCGGTTAACCTACACCGTCAGTATCAGCCCCACCGACGCAAGCGGATCGGATGTTCATCTAACCATCACCGACACGCTGCCAGTGAACGTGACAACAGACGAACATCTGGCCGGAACAGCAGTTTTGCCCGGCGGGAAGCTGGTGTGGACTCCGGTGCTGCTCCCCGACGAGACATGGCGACAACAAATCGCCGTCACAGTTGCCGTTGAGTATGAGGGGGAGTTGATCAATGCGGTCGATGCCACCAGTCTCGAAGGGTTCTCCGCGGTGTCGTTCCACTCGAACTACGCAACGCTGGCTGTCCATCGCTCGTATTTTCCCCTCATTATGAGACGTTACCCCAGACTCGGCATGCTCCTGGTCAATCCCGGCTTCGAAGGCATCGGCGTGCCGGTGGATAACACATCACCCAACTATGACAACTGGACGCGCGACACCTTTACCGGCGTGCAATACGGGGAAATTTACACACCAGAGGGCTGGGTCACATGGTGGCAGGAAGGCAGTGGATTCGGTCGCCCGGAGTGTTTAGTCATCGCCAAAGAAGGGCCGTTCTTGAATCCACTTCGCATTTATAGCGGCTACTATGCCGGCAAGTGCTTCACATTCTTCCGCAGACAGCATGCCGGGTACTACCAACGTGTGGAAAACCTCAAACCCGGCGCGGTGGTGGAGGGGTGGTACTATGCGCATGCCTGGTCATGTGATGGAGACGATTACGATGCGCTATCCTGTGGCGATCCGGAGGCATTTTCGTTCCGAGTGGGAATCGATCCTAACGGGGGAACCGACCCATTCTCCGATACCATCATCTGGAGTGAAGAGCAGTTCATCTACGATAAGTACGAGCGCGTCGGCCCTGTGCAAGCGACCGTAGGCGAAAATGGCACAGTCACCTTCTTCTTGCGTTCCCACAGCAAGTGGGAGTATAAACACAACGATGCGTATTGGGACAATCCCTCGCTGTATTACGTCGAACCATAGTCGCGTTTTCCAAGATTCTCCCTACCACCCTCTCCCTTGCGCTTCGCGCAAGGGAGAGGAATAACATCGTAACCCTGCTCTTGCCTCCGTTGCGATACTCCTATTTGTGTTAAAATGGGAGAATGAACCACAAGGTCAAACAGAGACGAACCCTGTCGTGATTCATGAAAGGGGCATTATGCCAACACTACTTGACGACCTGCAAAACGCCGTCCGCATCATCGGCATCGAGCCGGCGCTGCACGCGGCAGTCTACCGCTATCGCAAAGCCTGGACTGAGGCCCGCTGGGAGCATCCCAAGCATCCACGGCGTGGCCTGGGCCAATGGCTGGCCTTCGGACAGCACCTCAATCGCCCACATATCGTGTGGCCCAAACGCTGGGAGCATCCGGGACGGGTGTGCTTCATCGCGCCGCACGAACGCGGCGCAACGCTGACCACCAAACATTGTACGCTGGACATCGTCTTTTTCGCGGCGGACATGGTGCGCATTCATTACCGGCCTCACGCCCACGCGCACGTCCCGGAGACCATCCCCTACGCCATCGCCAAACCGCTGGAAGCGTGGTCCGTTCCCGCCGTTGTCTCCATCGAGACGAAGAAGGCGCTGCTGCTGCGCACCGAGGCACTCACCGTGGGCATCGCGCTGGCGGACGCGCAAGTCTTCATCGCCGACGCCGAAGGACGCCTGCTGCGCGCCGACGTGGACGTGGCCTGGCACAAAGACGGCGCGCTGCGCCATCGCACCGCCCTGGCCCCGGAAGAGCGCCTCTTCGGCCTGGGCGAGCGCGCCACTCCCTGGCAGCGTCGCGGACGCACGCACATCCTCTGGAACCGCGATCCTTCCGGTTACACCAACGACGACGAGCCAATCAATCTGAATATTCCGGTGTACATTAGCCAACAAGAGGCAAGAGGCAAGAAGCAAGAGGCAGAAAGCAAGACCCAGAAAGGTGAAAACCTTGCATCCTGCATCCTGCATCCTGCACCCTGCATCCTGCATCCTGCATCCTGCATCCTGCATCCTGCATCCTACCTCGCCTTCTATGAGAACCCGCACTACGCGGAGTTCGATCTGGGCGACAGCACGCCCGATGTGGCGGAACATCGCTTTGCGGGCGGGGAACTGCGGTATTACGTCATCGCCGGGACGACACCCACCCTGCTCGAACGTTACACCGAATTGACCGGACGGCACGAGCTGCCGCCGCTGTGGATGCTCGGCTACCAGCAATCGCGCTGGTCGTACTACCCAGAAGATCGTGTGCGCAAGCTGGCGCAGGATTTCGCCGATCACGACGTCCCCTGCGACGCCATCCATCTGGACATCCACTACATGGACGGCTACCGCTGCTTCACGTGGGACAAAAAGCGCTTCCCGCATCTGGCCCAGCTCGCCGCCGACCTGCGCGCGCAGGGCATCAAGCTGATCACCATCATCGATCCCGGCATCAAGAAAGACCCCGCCTACCCCGTCTACCGGAGCGGCGTGGCGGGCCGCCATTTCTGCACCACGCCCGACGGCAAAGTCTACCACGCGCCGGTCTGGCCTGGACTGAGCGCGTTTCCCGACTTCACCGATCTGCAGACGCGCGCGTGGTGGGCGGCGCAGTACAGGCCGTTGATGGAAACGGGCATCGCGGGCTTCTGGAACGATATGAACGAACCCGCCGTCTTCACCAACGGCGGCGACTCGACTTTGCCCACGCCCATCCGCCACAGCCTCGAAGGGCGCGGCGGCGATCACCGCGAGGCGCACAACGTCTACGGGATGCAGATGGTGCGCGCCAGCCTCGACGGGCTGCTCGCGCAGCAGCCGGATACACGCCCGGTGATCATCACCCGCGCGGGATGGGCCGGCGTGCAGCGCTACGCCACCTCGTGGACCGGCGACAACGAGAGCACGTGGGCCTCGCTCAAGCTGACCACGCCGATGGTGATGGGCGTGGGCCTTTCGGGCGTGGGCTTCACCGGGCCGGACGTCGGTGGGTTCAACGGCGCAGCGGACGGCGAACTGTTTACCCGCTGGATTCAGATGGCGGCCTTCTTGCCCTTCTTCCGCGCCCACACCGTCGCCGGCACGCCGGACCAGGAACCGTGGTCCTACGGCGAACCGTACCTGAGCATCGTGCGGCGCTTCATCCAACTGCGCTACGAGCTGCTGCCCTACCTCTACACTGCCGTCTGGCAGATGACGACGCGCGGCTGGCCCGTTGTCCGCCCGCTGTGGTGGGATTGTGGAAACGACGCACTGTTCGACGTGGACGACGCCTTCCTGTGCGGCGACGCGCTCCTTGTCGCGCCCGTCGGCGAACCCGGCGCAACCTCGCGCCCCGTCCCCCTACCTCCCGGCGCCTGGTACGACTTCTGGACCAACACACTCCACTCCGCTGAATCCGGTCAATCCATTGAGACCTTCGCTTCGCTGGAAACCCTCCCGCTTTTCGTCCGCGCAGGAACGATACTGCCGATGGGCGAATATGGCCCCAGCGTCGAACAGCGTTTGCAGAAGTTCCTCCGTTTGAGCGTCTACCCGCTCACCGAGCCGGGCGAGGTCACCAGCGAACTGTACGAGGACGCGGGCGAGGGCTTCGGCTACCGCGACGGCGATACTCGCCGCGGCGACTATCGCCTGAACCGGTTCATGTTGCGGCAGACAGAGGACCGCCTGACCGTGACATGGACGCGCGAGGGCGACTACACGCCGCCCTACGAGCACATCGAACTGACGCTCAACGGCCTCAAACGCGCCCCGCGCAGCGTCCGCGCCGACGGCGAGCCGTTCAGCATCGCCCTCAGCGATCCAATCCGCCACAGCGTCGTGCTGGGCGTCCCACCCTTCGAAACCCTGGAGGTTATCCTGTGAACGACAAACCCAACGGCAAGCGCCTGGGCTGGACGGTGCTCGAATCCACTAACCTGTACAGCGACACCCGTTTTGCCATACGCCGCGACCGACTTCTATTACCGGATGGGAGCGAGGGCGTCTACACTTATCCCGTCAAACACGGCGCGGTCTTCATCCTGCCCATCACGCCCGCCGGAGAGCTTGTTCTGATCCACCAGTATCGCTACATTGTGGACACCTGGCTTTGGGAAATCCCCGCCGGGAGCACGCACGACTTCAACGGGGACGATTACACCGATCTGGTGCGCCGCGAGCTGTGGGAGGAGATCGGCGGGCAAGCGGACGCGATCCATCCGCTGGGGCGCACGTTCGCCGCGCCGGGCTTCACCACGATTCAGGTGTTCGGCTACCTAGCGCTCGGCGTGACCCTGACAGGGACCAATCACCCCGAAAGCACCGAATTCATCGAAATCCACCCCACCCCCATCCCGGAGGCCCTCGACCTGCTGCGCACCGGCGAACATACCAGCGCCATCGACGCCTACTTCGTCCTGCAACAGGAACCGCTGCTGCGCGCCATCAACTCGCGCGTCACTAAAGGTCTTCCGTTCGAGGATGTGGCTGCCAACGGATTGAACGGACTTTAGCGGATTCTTGAACGAAAGCGGAGGGACTATGCCTATCGAACGACCGGATTTGAGTGAAGTTTCACCTGACGTATTGGCCTACATCGAGAGCCTGGAAGCGGCACTGACGGCGCAGACGGCTCGGCGCGCGCGTCCACAAGTGGTTGCCGAGCCGGAACCGGATGCGGAGCCGGAACTGTGCGAACCGCCAACCACGATCAACCTGATCACGCTGACGGCGGGTGGACTGCTCAAACGCACGCCGCGCCACCTCTACGGTCGCCAGCGACGCGGCGGGATGGGCATCTTCGACCTGGATGCGCCGGACGACGATCCGCCAGCGTTGCTCACCCTGGCGGATGAGAGCGCCAGCCTGATCCTGCTTACCGACCAGGGCCGCACGTATCGGCTGCCGGTGAACCGCCTGCCCGAAATGCCGATCCGCGCCAAAGGGACGGCGCTCGCCGGCCTGCTCACTCTGCGACCCGGAGAACGGCTCGCGGCAGCGATCCCCGAAGACGGCGGTGAGCAACTCGCGCTGGTGGGGCAGCGCGGTTGGGTGATGACGGTACGCGCCAGTTTTGTGGGCAAGAGCATGATTGCGGGCGTCGTCTACTACGACGCGGCGAAATACGGCCCGCTGGCGGCGGCGTGCTGGCTCCCCGGCAGCACCGACGAAGTTTTCATCGCCACACGGCAGGGATTCGCCATCCGCTTCCCGGCGCAGCGCGTGCCCAAGACCGGCTGCCTGGGCATTCGCCTGGAGAAGAACGACGCCGTTGTCGCCGCCACTGCTGCTAACGACGAAAGCAGCGTCTTCCTACTCGGCGCGGATGGCAAGGGGACGATCCGGCAAATGTCAGGTTTCGCCGCGAACAAGAGTCCGGGCGGTGGGGGCAAAGTCGCCCTCAAGACCGATCGCCTGGTTGCTGCGTCGGCGGTGGCGACGGACGACGATGTCTTCATCATCTCCCGCAACAGCAAAATTATCCGCTTCCAGGCCGCCGAAGTGCCGCCGAAAGAGGGCGTCGTGCAAGGCGTCAACTGCATGGCCTTGCGCGGCGATGAGACGACCGCGGTCGCTGTGGCCCGGTTGTAAATTCGCCCAGAAAACGGACAGTCACAGGAAAGGGAGAAATCTATGACAACCTCCAATCCGCTTCACATCGTGGGGATTTCCGGCAGCCTGCGCGAGGGGTCGTATAATACGGCGCTTTTGCGCACAGCCGCCGAGTTAATGCCGCCAGGGATGGCGTTGGACATCATCGACCTTTCTCCGCTGCCGATGTTCAATCAGGATTTCGAGAAGCCGTTTCCAGAGGCCGTGGTTGAGTTCCGCACCCTCCTGGCGCAAGCCGATGGGGTCTTGATCGCCACGCCTGAGTACAACAGTTCGGTGACCGGCACGCTCAAAAACGCCATCGACTGGGCCTCGCGCGCACCGCAACAACCTTTGAACGGCAAGCCGGTCGCCATAATCGGCGCCAGCACCGGAAATTTTGGCACGGTGAGATCACAACTGCAACTGCGCCAGATTCTCACGCACATTGGCGCTTTACCTTTAAGCAAGCCAGAGGTCCTAGTTGCGCGCGCCGAGCAAGTTTTCGACGCCGAAGGGACTTTGACAGACGAGACTGCGCGTGGCTTTCTGCGCGATTTGCTCGTCGCCTTCGCCCGGTGGATACGACAGGTATCTCCGGCGTAACGAAACGCAGGAGGGAATCGATGAAGATACAATTTCCAGAAAATGAAGAGCCTTATGATGCCGCATCTTACCAGTGAGTTTGCAAGTGTGGAACAGGCGTGCGCACTCTTATGTGCGCGCGATGCCTACATCCAGGCGATGCATCCGCGCGAGTGGGCGCTCAAGATGCAAACTCACGATCCCGTAACGGAGGACGACTACCTGGCGTTTCTCGCCCAAAATGCGCTCGAATGGAACGCCGCTGAACGCGAGCGACTCCAGAGCGCCATCCAGATGTTGAATGAGCGACTTACCGAGCAGCAGATTCCCCTCGCCGAGTCCATCGTCTTCATCAAAACGACCGGAAACGAGGAATGGAACAGCGCCTACACTCGTTCCAACGCGATTATTCTTCCGGAACGCAGACTGCGGAAATATCCCGACTTGCTCGCTCTGCTGCGACTGCTCACGCACGAAGTATTTCACATCATCTCAAGACGGCATCCCCAGCTCCGCACTACACTGTACCAGAGCCTCGGATTTCGGCGGATGCAATCCGGCCGCCTGACATTTCCGGAAAGCCTCAAAGCGCGGATGCTCACGAATCCCGATGCACCCTATCAAGATCACTATATCACCCTGTCGTACCAGGGAGAACCTGTGCACGTCATGCCGATTATGGTCTTGAAAGAACGCCTGGCGACAGTCGACAGCGCCCAAGACATTTTGAAGAGTTTGCAAACACAACTCCTTGTCATCGAACACAAAGACGGTCGATGGCAAGCCGCGTGGGTTAACGAAGACCCGCTTTGTCTTGACCCGCATCAAGTGACTGGATGGCCAGACCTGTTGGGTAGCTCGCCCAATATGGAGTTCGATCCAGAAGAAATTCTCGCAGAGCAGTTCGCAGGGCTTTTGACGGAAGAGCACAAGCTTCCGCTCGCGGGGATACAAGCTGCGATGAAAACCATCATAATGACGAAGACTACTGACAACGGTTGACCGTCCAACGAAAAGCACGTATACTGGTGTCGGAGTTAAAGCGATGACACAAAATATCAAACCGCTCTTCAGTCCAGATCAAAAGATAGCAGATGAATTTGCTTTATCTGCATCCATTGTCGTGCATCCTGGCGACTGTCTTGATCTACTAAAGTCCATCCCGGACGAAGCACTCCAACTCGTCGTGACCTCGCCACCTTACAACATTGGAAAAGAATACGAGAAGAAACTTGACCTCGATTTGTACCTTGCACAACAAGCTCAAGTCATCAGCGAATGTGTGCGTGCGCTATCGCCCAAGGGGAGCATTTGCTGGCAAGTAGGCAACTATGTGGATAGAGGAGCCATCATTCCTCTGGACACGATTCTGTATCCCATTTTCTCGGATCTCGGCCTACAAATGCGAAATCGCATCATTTGGCACTTTGAGCACGGGCTGCATTGCAGTCGGAGGTTCTCCGGGCGGTATGAAACCATTATCTGGTTTACCAAATCAGATGAGTACACCTTCAATCTCGATCCAGTACGCGTCCCACAGAAATACCCCGGAAAGAAGTATTTCAAAGGGCCAAAAGCCGGTCAATATTCGTCTAACCCTCTTGGCAAAAATCCGGGCGACCTGTGGATTATTCCAAATGTAAAAAGCAACCACGTCGAGAAAACCGAGCATCCATGCCAGTTTCCTGTCGAGTTGATTGAGCGATTGGTGCTTTCTCTAACTAATGAAGGCGATTGGGTGCTAGACCCATTTCTCGGGACGGGGACGTCAATCATCGCCGCCATTCGCCACAAACGACGAGGGGCTGGAGCAGAAACCATCCCCAAGTACATCGAACTTGCTTGCCAAAGGATCCAACAAGAAATCGCCGGCACATTGCGGACTCGTCCTATGGACAGGCCAGTTTACGACCCGGTTGAAGCCGGAAACAGTCTTACCGTTGCCCCTTGGAGCAAGGATGCTACACAGATGGCACTGCTCGAAAAACGGCCCGAATATGGAGAAAGTGACAAATGAAGATCGCAGAAACCTATTCTCACTTAAACGGACTTGAGTTCCTACTTGTTCACAAGCCGAAGCTTTGGCAGGAGATCCAAGATGTCATTTCTGCGGTCGACGCCAACGAGTGCCGAACGAAAGTCTCAAAAGAAAAGACGATGAAAGGCAAGCTTCTATTCAGCCCCATCGACATGAATGCTGCGTTCAAGCGACTGCTCAGGGAAAAATCGTGGGATGAAAGCCGGGTGAATTATTGGGTCACCAAGAGTGAAAAGTTAATTCGCAAGACGCTTACATCGCCGGCAGAGGAACAAAAACGGGAAATAGAAGCCGCAGGTGAAACCCCGATTTTCAGCTATAACCAGACAGATTTTGTCAAAGATCGCGTGGCTATTGAGGTTCAGTTTGGCAAATATGCATTCGTTGCCTACGATCTCTTCGTCAAGCACCTTGCCTTTTATGTAGGCGATCGTATCGATGTAGGAATCGAAATCCTTCCAATGAAATCCTTGCAGAGCCAGATGAGCTCAGGAGTCGCCTACTATGAAGGCGAGTTTTACAATGTTGTTCGACAAGGTCGAGGTGTACCAGCAGTACCGCTTATTCTTGTAGGCATTGAGCCATAGGACGTGTGAAGACCCAGGAGGTGAACCCATGAAACTAAGTGCGCGCAACGTTATAAAAGGTGTCGTCAAAGCCATCGAAATCGGCGCTGTCAATGTCGAAGTGATCGTCGAGATCGCTCCAGGTTTGGAAATGGCGTCGATTATCACCAAGCGATCGTGCGAGAATCTCGGACTTGTGGTGGGAAAAGAAGCTTACGTCATCGTCAAAGCGTCGAATGTGATGATAGGCACTGATTAGTGCTATCGAGCCTATGACGAAATCCTGCCAAACCTGTGAATTAGTCGCCAGACGCGATGCCGGGATCGCCCCATTATGGGACAGTATCCACCGCACCCAATACTGGGATGTCGTCCACAGCTACAACACCGCCTTGCCTGGATGGTTGGTGCTGGTGGCGCGGCGTCATATCGAAGCGATTGACGAATTGACGGACGAAGAAGCCGCAGAGTTAGGCATCTTGCTGCGGCGAGTTTCGCTGGCATTGAAAGAAATTACCGGTTGCCTGAAGACTTATGTGATCCAGTTTGCAGAAGCAGCAGAGCACCCGCATGTCCATTTTCACGTCATTCCCCGTATGGCAGACCAACCCGAAGACCGTCGAAGCACGAAAATTTTCGGATATTTGGGTGTCCCAGAGGAAGAGCGCGTCAGTGAAGGGACGATGAATTTGATTGCGGTGAAAGTTCGGGAAAGTCTTCTCGGAGACGGAAATGTCACTGGTTGAATGTATCACCACCGATGGACGCAAGAAGATGGTTCGCAAGGAAGAACTGCGTCTGCGCCCGGCGGTCTATGGAATCATCGTCAACGACGGCAAAGTTCTGCTGATGCGCCTGCTTCGCACCGGAAAATACCATCTACCAGGCGGCGGCATTGGTCTGGGAGAAAGGGTCGAAGACGCGTTGAGACGGGAGATTAAGGAAGAGACCGGCATCGAGGTGGAGATAGGGAGCTTCGCGCGTTTTGCAGAGTTGTTCTTCTACTACGATCCCTCAAAGACAGCATACCACGGTCTGCACTTCTACTACGTGTGTCGCCCGAAGACACTTGAATTGCTTGATGACGCCTTGGTGGAGGACGACGCGGCGGGGTAAGCCACGGTGGGTGGCGATTGCGGGATTACAGGCGCAGGATTTCCAGGCCCATGGCGACATCATTCTTGAGCTTTGCAAGGCTCCATAGGTGGAATTGCAAACCCGCTAAGCCTTGTGGAAAACAAGAGTAGCTGTTACGGCGCGTCCAGAAACGCCGCTTCTTCCAAAGGCCAGATGCGCATCCAGGCGCGGGATAGCACTTGATCCAGCGCCACCGGCCCGATGTAACGGGAGTCGCGGGAATTATTGCGATTGTCGCCCATCACGAAGATGTGATCCTCGGGAATCTGTACGGGGCCATAATCGCGCTGGTAGACTTCGGCCAGATAAGACTCGGAAAGCGCCACGCCATCGATCCACACCCGGTTGTCTTTAATCTCCAGGGTCTCACCGGGCAGGCCGACCACGCGCTTGATGTAGGGAATCTCCGATTCGGGCACATCGATGACGACGATTTCGCCGCGTTCAGGCGTGCGGAAATGGTAGGTGACCTTATCAACGATGATCTGCTGGTCCGCGTACAGGTTCGGCTCCATGCTCTGGCTCAAAACGATGGTTTTCTGGCCGACGTAGTGTGTGAGCAAAAACGCAATGACGACCGCCGGGATAACAGTCCCCAGAACCTCTTTGAGAACACAAACCAGGATCCGGCCGATTGAGGGAGATGGAGCCATTTCCATCTCTGGCACTGCGTTGCACAATTCACTCGTTGGATCAATATCGGTTAGTTGATTCTTCACACTGTCACTCCTCGAATCCAGGATAGCCGCATTATAGCACACTTATCCCTCTCGGCTCAAACACGCTTTCACCATTTTAGCCAACGCTTCATCCAGACCACCACGCCCGTAGCCGAGGGTCTCACACGAAGGCGTAGGGTCGAAAAACGTGTTGCGCGTCTGCACGTCGATGAACTTCACGAGATTGAGACCACTCTCGCGCCCCTGCCGCCGGTGCGATAGCGCAAGGAATCTGGCGCCAAACCGGACGATACCCGTCGGAAGAGTGATCACGCGCTTGCGCTTGCCCACCAACGCGGTCAAGCGATCCAGCCAGGCGACCCAGGTGAGATTTTCGTCGCCGACGGGGTAACGCTCGCCGCCCACGCCGCGCTCGATAGCGCCGACAATCGCCTCGGCGACGTGTTCGACAGCGATCATATTCGTGCCGCCTTTGGGATAGAACAACGGCAGCGAGGAGTTGATGTAGTCGATGACCGGTTTCCACAAGGGGGTGCGGCCCGGCATACTGCCAAAGATGTAGCCCAGCTCGAGGATCATCAGGTCCAAATCCGGCGCGGCGGCGTTGAGCGCCTGTTCGGCCTGCGCGACGCGGCTCCAGATGTAGGGATGATGTCGCGCGAGTTCCATCTCTGGCCAGAGACGGTCGAAGGTAGCGAAGTACGAATTCAGCAACACGCCCCGACGCACACCGGCTTCCCGCGCCAGGCGGAAAAAGCGCGCCGCGGCCCTCACATTTTCCTCGTAGAAAAAGCGGTACGCCGGCGCTTTCGGCGTGACGCGATCATCTGCACCTGCCGCATAGACAACAGCCTCGTGACCGTGCAGCAGCGCGCGCACATCGGTGTCGGGGAGCGTGTTCAGGTTCCCAAGCCTGATTTCAACCTGCGGCGGCAGCAGGTCATCCGCCGGCATAGGCGGCAGCGCCAACGCCGTTACGATATGCCCGCGCCGCAGACACTCACTGACGGTATGATAACCGATAAAGCCGGTCCCCCCGACGACGAAAGTATGCATAAGAAACCTCCTGTGACCAAACGACAACATTCATGCTATAATGAATACAAGCACAGAATTAAGGAGAACGACAATGACCGAGACAATTGAAGCTCTGTTCGATGGAGTCGTATTACGGCCCACCGAACCACTTGCACTCAAGCCCAATACGCGCGTCTGGATTGTCGTAGAGACAACGCCTCCTCCGACGCCAACGCGCTCTTTTCTTCGCACAGCGCGTTCCCTCAACCTGGATGGCCCTGTAGACTGGTCTGCTAACTTCGAGAAATATCTATATGGAGATGCTGACCACGATGAAGGATAGAGTGTTTCTCGACGCTGCTTACGCGATTGCATTGTCTGTACCCAGGGACCAATATCATCAACGAGCAATTTCTTTGGCGGATGAGTTGGAAAACGCAAAGACACGCCTGATAACAACGCGAGCAGTCCTATTGGAGATCGGCAATGCCTTGTCTAAACAACGTTATCGGCAAGCAGCAATAAAACTGCTAGATGCAATCGAGACAGATCCAAATATTGAGATCGTACCATTAACCGAGAGCCTGTACACACGAGCGTTCCATCTCTTTTGCAACCGCCCTGACAAGGAATGGGGATTAACAGATTGCGTCTCGTTTGTCGTTATGCGAGAACAAAAACTCACCGAAGCATTAACCACCGATGCACACTTTCAGCAAGCAGGTTTTCTGGCGTTATTGTTAGAAGAGAGTATTCCTTAGCTCTCCTCGCATCCTTTTACCCCAGCCATCTCCGCTGAATCGCCTCGGCGACGGCGGCGGCGCGCGAGTCCACGCCGAGTTTGTTGTAAATGCTCGTCAAGTGCGCCTTGACGGTGCGCTCGGTGATGTGCAACCGCGCGGCGATCTCCTTGCTGCGCTCCCCCTGCGCGACGGCCTCCAGGACTTCGCGCTCGCGCTCGGTCAGCTCCAAAGGGCCGGAGAGCGCAGGCGGCGTGGCGGTGTGCGCCAGCACCTTGGCGACGATCTCCGGCTTGAGCAGCATCTCACCGCGCGCGGCAGCGCGAATGGCGTGGAACAGCGTTTCGCGGCCGGTGTCCTTGAGCAGATAGCCGCGCGCCCCGGCTTGCAATCCACGCACCATCAGCTCGTCCTCATTGTATGTGGTCAGAATCACCACGGCGATGTGCGGGTGCGTGTCTCGCAGCCGTTCAATAGCCGTCAACCCGTCCATGCCCGGCATACGCAAATCCATCAGCACGACGTCCGGCTGCAGTTGGCTCGCCAGACGCACCGCTTCCGCGCCGTCGGCGGCTTCCCCAACAAGCGTCATGTCCTCGGCAGTTTCCAGAATCAGCCGCAGCCCCTCGCGGACGATCAAGTGATCGTCGGCAATCAATAGGCGGATCGGATCAGGCAATATAGCCCCCTAAGAAACAAACCGCTAATCTCGCGAATCACCGCGAATTTTCTTGGATTAACGATAATTCGCGGGATTCGCGGCTAAGAACCTATCCGAAAATTCACCGTTGACGCACCAGAAACGCTCGCCAGCATAATTTTCGGATAGAGACTAAGTCTTTACCCTCACAACGGCAGGCGCAGAGTCAGACAGGTTCCGTCGCCGGGCGCACTAACGATGTCTAGCGCGCCGCCAGCCAGCCGCGCGCGCTCGCGCATTCCCAGCAAGCCGTAGTGCCCCGGCTGGTCAAAGGCGACCGCCGGATCAAAGCCCACACCGTCGTCGCGCACCTCAATGGTCATCCCATCATCAGACTCCACCACATTGACCCCGGCGTGCGCGGCCTGCGCATGCCGGGCGATGTTGGTCAGCCCCTCGGCCACAATGCGCGACAGATGCTCGGTAGTCGCCTCCGGTAATGAGCCGGTCAGCGCGAAATCAAGCGCGCATGGGATACCGGTTGCGTCCGTAAAGCGCGCGACTTCGTGACGTAGCGTGTCCGCCAGATCGGTGGTGGATGGGACAACGCGCAGGTCGTCGATGGCGCGGCGCGCGTCCGCGAGCGTGGCGCGGGCGCGGGCCATGGCCTGCTGCACGATGCTCTGCGCGCGTTCGGCGCGGCCTTGCGCCATATGCGAGTCCGCCGCTTCCAACTGCAAGATCAGCCCGGCGACACCCTGCGCCAGCGTGTCGTGAAGTTCACGCGCCATGCGTTGGCGTTCGGCGGCCAGTGTCAGGTCTTCGACGCGGGCGGCGTAGTCGGCCAGTTCGCGGTGCGCCGCCTCCAAATCCCGCAGCAAAACCCGTGCGTGGTCGCGCGCATCCACCTGCCGGAGATAAAGTACGACGTAGATAACGACGAAAAACGTCAGCGGCGGGGCAAACACCAGCCAGGTAGGCAACACCGCAAACCCCAAAACCAGGACAAGGTTGAGCGTCGCCAGGCACAACCACACGATGACGACGGCAACGATATGGCGTTTCTCGCGCTGCATCCCCACCGCAAGGCCAAGTAACGCCGGGTACAGGCTAAAAACCACACTGAGATCGCGGGGGAACAACGTGATGACAAAAATCAGTGCGGCCTGCATACCCAGATAGACGACCATACGCCGCGGTGATGTCATAAAAGCAGGGCTGAGCCAATACAGCGCAATGTGCAGCACCATCAAGATCACGAAAGGGACCAACCGGTCCGGGGCGCGCAAGGCCGGTACGGAATTCGCAGCTAAAACCGCCGAACCGCCAAGCGCCAGCGTCACAACAACAAAGAAGATGCGCGCTTCGCGGACATCGGGATCGCCACTCAGCTTTTTCAGGCCCAACCAATCCCAAAGTGCATCAAACTGCCGTCGTAATGTTTTCATAGGGATATTGTACTCGCCTTACCCACTTTTGCCACCGTCCAGACGTACAGTGTACGAACGGGTAATCGACAAAGTCCCGGAGGGACGATGACAAAGCCGGCGCCATCGGGTAAACTGTCAATATAGCAATCGGCAATCAGCGATCAGCCGTCAGCGGCCAGTGCCTTTCTGGCTGAAGGCTGATAGCTAAAAGCTGAAAGCTCATTTCGAGGAGGTAAATTTATGAGCACTATGAACGACACAGTTATCCAAGTCCGCGATTTCCGCAAAACCTACGGCGAGACGGTCGCCGTGGACGGCATCAGCTTTGCAGTGGAGCGCGGCGAAATCTTTGGCCTGCTCGGGCCGAATGGCGCGGGCAAGACCAGCACCCTGGAGTGCCTGGAAGGGTTGCGGCGGGCCGACGGCGGCGCGTTGGACATCCTGGGCGTGGATCCCACCCGCCAGGCGCGCAAACTGCGTAACCTGATCGGCGTGCAACTGCAAACGTCCGGCTTGCCCGCGAACATGCAGGTCAACGAAGCCATCCGCTTCTTCTGCGCCTACCACGACGTCGCGCCGCGCTACGATCTCGTCGAGCGGCTCGGGCTGAAGGACAAGCAACGCAGCCAGTACGGCCAGCTTTCGACAGGCCAGCAGCGCCGGCTGGCGCTCGCACTGGCCGTGGCGCACAAGCCGCCCGTCGTCTTCCTGGACGAACCGACCGCCGGGCTTGACGTCGAATCGCGCTCCGAACTACACGCCCTGGTGCAAGAACTGAAGGCGGAAGGGACGAGCATCATCCTGGCGACTCACGACATGGCCGAAGCGGAGAAAATGGCCGACCGCGTCGCCATCTTGCTGCGCGGGAAAATCGCCGCGACGGGCACGCCGCGCGAGATCACGGCGACCGGCGCGGGCCTCACCAAAGTCTCGGTGCGCACCGAACAATCCGTGCTGCACCAGAATGGCGCAACGATTCCCGGCGTCAGCCACCACCTGCTCGAAGAGGACTACGCCATCTACTTCAGCGCCAACCCGGCTCCCACCGTAACCGCCCTGCTCCAGTACGTCAACGCCCACGGCGACACGCTCATCGACCTGCGCGTCGAACGCCCTACCCTGGAAGAACGGTTTCTGGAAATTACCGGTAGACAGTAGACGGTAGACGGGGGGGATAGGGAAAGGGACTCGCTGATTCGGTCATTCATGATTCTTGATTCTTAATTCTTTGGAGGTACACAATGACAGCTTTCGTACAACATTTCACATTCGAATTCAAAACCGGTTTGCGCAACTCGACGTTGTTGTTTATGAATTACCTGTTCCCGCTCGGCGTGTATGCGCTGATGGGGTTGATCATGACGCAGGTGAACCCGTTTTTTGTCGATAGTCTGCTCCCGGCGATGATCATCTTCGTTATCCTGGGGAGCACGATTCTCGGCCTGCCGAGTCCACTGGTGGAGGCGCGGGAAGCGGGCGTCTACCGCAGCTTCAAAATCAACGGCGTCCCGGCGGCATCCATCGTCGCCATCCCGGTGCTGACGACGACGTTCCACGCGCTCATCGCTGCGGGAATCGTCGCGCTGACCGCCGTGCCGGTGTTCGGCGGCGTCGCGCCCGCCCGCTGGTGGCCCATTGCGGGTGTCGCCGCGCTGTTGGCGTTCACGTGCAGCGCCACCGGCGCGCTCATCGGCGTCGTCGCCACAAACACCCGCGCCACAACGTTGCTCTCGCAGCTCATCTTCCTGCCTTCGATGCTCATCGGTGGATTGATGGTGCCGCTCAGCATGCTGCCGGAGACGGTGCAACGGTTCGCCGGGCTGCTGCCCACCGCCCACGCGATGCAGGCGCTCGAAGGGCTGGCCTACGGCAAGTTCAATACGGTTTTCGATCCCATAATTTCGCTGCTCATCCTGCTGACCGGCGGGCTGCTCGCCTTCGGCCTGGCAATCTACCTCTTCAACTGGGACAGCCGCAACCAGACCCGCCGCGGCCACCCGTTGATGGCGCTGCTCGCGCTCGTGCCATACCTGGTGGGGTTGGCGCTGTAAACCCGTTCGCCACAAGTTGGCACGAGAAAGGCCCTCAAGGCTTCCCTTCCTTGAGGGTCTTTGCTAGATGTATTACCCAAATACCGAGTCTATTGATCATCATTCAATGCATAAAACACATCTCTTCTGAAAGACCAACGATTTCCAGGCGCAAGAAAATAATCACCATGAATGTAAATACGAGTTGAATTCCCATCATAAACACTCAGATGCGTCAAAACTGCGTCGAAATTCGTCTGTTCTGTTGGCCATTGCCATTCGATAAGGCGAACTTCGCCCGGCGCAAGCTCGATTCGCATTTCATAGGGGTGTGTATCCGACCAGCGTTCCTCGCCAGAAATAGACGGGGATTCTGCCCCTGGTAAGAGAGCTAATTCTACGATGTGTACATCCATAGCCGCAGCCTCTCCCCCATCCAGCACAATCGGGGTATCAGAAATATTGCGGATCTGCCACCGTACTTGCACCATCTCCCCGAATTGGTACTCCCGCTTATCCGTGCAAAGCTGCAATTCCAGGTCGCCGGCAGAACGCCGCTCTCCGGCGCAGCGGCCGCTTAACATGTTTTGGGTCGGCACCGGGGCCGGTTCGTCGGGCAGGTATTTTACGCTGAGTGAAGTATCGCGAACGTCACCAGGTTTGAGACGTATGATGGCGTAGATCGTCATTAGATTTATATTGGCCCGCTCTTGTTGAAACGAATCCTCAAGATAAGCCTGTTCCGGAATCCAGCGCCCCGCAATCGTATAAGCCGCGCCCGCTTCAAGGGTGATCTGAGTGGCAGGCGCGGGAGATATATCCGTCCAAGTCCCGCCTACAAGTTGTAGCTCGAGCGCCGGTTTGTCACCGCCATCCAACGTCGCCTTGCGGTTTCCCGTGTTAGTCAGCGTAAAACTGGCCCGGATGGCTTCCCCATAGCGATAACGCCCTTTGTCGGCGCACAAAGCGTATGTCAACGCGGTCTGATCTATTTTGTACTCGAAACACTGTGGGGGCGGCGCTTGCGGCGTACAAGCAACCAGCACGGCCAGACACAGCCCCACCATTCCCAATAGCCATATCCATTTGCGTTTCATCATCACACCTCCAAATCTGCTTTTCTAATGATCACTAGCCCAGCGCATGGTCACCGCCGGCGCGACGTTCGCCGCCGCCAGCATGTCGTAGGCGCTTAGGGTACGTAGTCGGTAGACGGTAGACGGGGGAGGGTGTAGGCGTCGGGGTCGACGCCGGGGCCGGAGTGGTAGTTGGGACTGGGGTTGGCGACGGGGTTGGAAATGGCGTACATCCCGCAAATAAACAAAGTACGATAAGTAGCAAAACCACAAATGGTGATTTATACAGTTCTATTTTGGTTAGGAAATTCATTTCCTGTTCTCCTTGTCTGCTCGCAGCCTCGTCTTGCTAAAGAGTTGTTCAATTCTGCTCCGGCACATAAACACATCTAAAACTCCCCAAATTGTCTAGATAGGCGCCACTCCGATCTGGAAGTCCAAAAGCGAACCCTTCAAAGCCACCTAACGCGCGTCGAACTTTTTTCTCGCCCTCCACAGGTCCTACAGGATTACGAAGCGGGCTAAATGCGTAGTAGTCTTTAGCGTACCAATCCTGTACCCATTCAAGTTTGTTTCCCAGCACATCATATACACCATACGGGCTTACATTCGCCGGTTGGCTACCTACCGGGTAGGGCGCGCGCGGCGCATCCGGTATCCACTGCCATTCGTTTCCCCACGGGTAAAGCCGTCCGTCTGTCCCCCGCGCCGCCTTCTCCCACTCTGCCTCCGTTGGCAGGCGTTTGCCCAACCAGGCGCAGTAGGCTGCGGCGCCATACCACGTAACACTTTCTGTTGGCAAGGTTTCGAAGCCTGGGTCTATCCCATACTGCCCATGCTCCACGAAAATGGGGGAATCTGGATTGGGCGGACTGCTCGAATATCGGATACTGGCGCAATGGAAACCATCACAAGCAAACGTATGGGCGCCCAGCGCGTTGAGGAATTCGACAAAGTCACGGTTCGTGACTTTGTAACGATCTATATAGAAAGCATCCACATAGACAACGTGAGCAGGTACAGCATTACCTTGGTTGAAACCACGGGAGTCAGTGTACATTATGTGCCCCATAACAAACTCGCCGGCGGGGATATACATCATCGTTGTCAGATCGATGTCTGTCACCGCTTCAGGAACGGGCGGGACATCAATGCGTACCAGCACATCTTCCAAAGGCGGCGGCAGTTCGCTCCCACGCACACAACGGAAACCGGTGCTCCCACTGGCAAGCGGAGGACTCCAGCCACGGCGCGTCACCGGGTAAGGTTGTGCCGCCCTACGACTGACACTTCCTCGGATCACGTACCCCACGTTGATGTAGTCGCGCCCTGACGCAGAAATCGCACCTTCCTCCGTGTTCCCCGGGTAGGCGCGGTACAAGTCTGCCGTCCACTCCCCGCCATCACGCACCATATCTTGCACGTCATACGGGCTGGCACCGCCAGGAACTGCGCCCACTGGCGACTGCAACGTAGAAACCAACGCCGCCTGCCAGTCGTTCCCCCACGGGAAGAGCCGCCCATCCACGCCCCGCGCGGCTTTCTCCCATTCCGCCTCGGTGGGGAGCCGTTTGCCAACCCACGTACAATACGCCACGGCGTTATCCCAACTCACATTCTGCACGGGATAATCGGCAGCGTCAGCCGTTGTGAGCGGGAACTCCACTGCCGCACAGATCCCGGCCGCGACACAGGCCTGATAGCGGCCATAGGTGACGGGATAGGCATCTATCGCAAATTCGGGCAGGTCAACGATGAGCCGTGGGGTTTCGTTGAGGAAATCCGGCGGATAACTCTTCCGATCCGCCTCCCACCACGCCCACCAACGTTGAAAGGCGTCATCAAAACGACTTCCCATAATGAATTCACCGGCCGGGATAGTGCGCATCGGCGCATCGTCGCGCCCGGTGGCAGGAACCGGCGTCGGCGTGGGACGGGGCGTTCGGGTTGGGGTCGGCGTCGGGAGCGGTGTGAGCGTCGGCGGCGCGCCCGGCGTCGCCGTAGGCGCGGCGCGCATCGCCAACGCCTCCGCTGGAATGGTCGGTTCGCCGGGCGCAGGCGGCGTGACGGTAGGTTGTGGACCCCAATCGACGGTGGGGTACGGGGTAATCGCCGGCGCGGGCGAGGCCGGGGCTACCGGTGAGGACGTGGGTGTAGGCGTCGAGATCAACGCCGGTGAGAGCGTGTCCGTCGGCGCGGCAGGACGGGCACGCCACCAGAGCGCCGCCGCCGCGAGCGCCAACACGAGGACGATGCCCACCAGAATGGGCCAGGGTTTTCGGTTCATTGGCATACCTCCGGGATAAAGAAGCAAGAAGCAGCGAATTCGGTAACGGATAACGGGTAACGAGTAACCAGCTTATCCCACGGTATGGCAGATACATTATACCGCTCTTTGACGACTCGACTATCGGACTACCTGACTCTCAACTATCCGACGCCTTGACTACCCGACTACGCGACTCGGTGTATACTGTACCTGCAATCTACAAATTCTTGAACGAGGTGAACATGTCCGAACTGTACGAACGCATTCGTTTTCGCGGGCAGCCCGTGGCGCATCCCGATACAGTGGTAACGCATGGCAACGCCCGCTTTACCGTCCTCACGCCGCGCCTGCTCCGCCTGGAATGGTCGGAGACCGGCGTCTTCGAGGATCGCTGCACCTATGCCTTCCCTACGCGCCACACGGATTTCCCGCCCGCTTTCACCGTGGATAAGACCGGCGACGCCCTCATCATCGACACCGGCGCGCTGACCCTGCGCTATTCTCCTTCCGTCAAATCCGTTCAATCCGTTGAGGGCTTCACCGCCGACAATCTCTCCATCACCTTCACCCTCAACGGCGAATCCGTGACCTGGACGCCCGGCGCGCCCAATCCGGCGAACCTGCGTGGCACGCGGCGCACACTCGACGAGTGCGAGGGCGACGCGGCGCTGGACGAGGGCTTGCTCTCCCGCGCCGGTTGGACGCTCTTCGACGACAGCAAGAACGTCATCTTCGACGAGGACGGTTGGGTCGGCCCGCGCCCGGACTTCGCGCTGCAAGACTGGTACTTCTTCGGCTACGGGCACGATTACAAAGCCGCCCTCGCCGAATACCTGCCCTTCGGCGGCGATATTCCCCTGATCCCGCGCTACATCCTCGGCGGGTGGTGGTCGCGCTATTGGGCCTACAGCGAGCAGGATTTGCGCGATCTGGTGGCCGAGTTCGAAGCGTACAACGTCCCGCTGGATGTGTTCGTCATCGACATGGACTGGCACACGCCCGACGGCTGGACCGGCTACACGTGGAACCGCGAGCTGTTCCCCGATCCGCCCGCGTTCCTCAAGTGGCTGCACGAGAAAGGGCTGCGCATCACGCTCAACCTGCACCCCGCGGATGGCGTCCATCCCCACGAGGAAATTTACCCACAGTTCGCCGAGGCGCTGGGCATCGACCCGGAGAGTGGCGACCCGGTCCCCTTCCGCATCGCGGACAAAGAGTACGTGCGCCACTACTTCGAGATGATCCACCACCCGATGGAGGACGACGGCGTAGACTTCTGGTGGATGGACTGGCAGCAGGGCGAGATTTCCGAGGTCAAGGGGCTGGACCCGCTCCCGTGGATCAACCACCTGCACTTCAACGACATCAAAAGACATGTCCATTCTGATGGACACGTGCGCCCCATGCTCTATAGCCGCTGGGGAGGACTGGGCAATCACCGCTACTACATCGGCTTCTCCGGCGACACCTACGTGGTGTGGCCGGCGCTGCAATTCCAGCCTTACCTCACCGCGACGGCGGCGAACGTCGCCTACGGTTGGTGGAGCCACGACATCGGCGGTCACATGGGCGGGGCGACGGAGCCGGAACTGTACGCGCGCTGGGTGCAATTCGGCGCGCTGAGTCCAGTTCTGCGCCTGCACGCCACCAAGGACCCGCGCACCGAGCGGCGTCCCTGGGCCTATCCCAAGCCCTATGGCACCGCCGCGATGGACGCCTTCCGCTGGCGCTACCGGCTGATCCCCTACATCTACACGATGGCGCGTATCACCTCAGAAACGGGACTGGCGCTGTGCCGCCCGATGTATTTCGAGCACCCGGAAGCCGACGATGCCTACGTCGCCCGCTTCCAGTATTACTTCGGCGACCAGATGATCGCCGCGCCCATCGTCACTCCCGCCGATCCACAAACAGGCTTGGCCTCCATCGATGTGTGGATTCCAGACGGGACGTGGATCGACTACCAAACGCTGGAAACCTTCACCGGGCCGCGTTGGGTGCGGTTGACGGGCGATATAAGCCGCGTGCCGATGCTGATGAAAGCCGGCGCGATTTTGCCGCTCGCGCCACAATTCGTCCCGCAGCCCGAACCACACCTGAAATCAGGAACAACCGCCGCACAGCCCGATGATGAACTTGAGCTGGCCGTCTTCCCGGGAACAGGGACATTCCGCCTCTACGAGGATGACGGCCTCACCGAAGCGTACCTGCGCGGGCAATTCGAATGGACGGCCATCGAGACGCAACAACCGGACACCTACACGTGGACGGTCAACATCGCGCCGGTAGAAGGCCATTGCGACGCGCTGCCCGATACGCGCCGCTACACAGTGGCGCTCCATGGATGCGCCCGACCGTCACGCGTCACTGTAAATGGAACACCGGTCGCCTGCGATTACGATCGGGCAAAGCTAACCGCGTGGATCACCGTCCCCACACAACCAAAGTCACAGCCGGTTGTCGTGCAAGCGGTAAGCGCTAGAGCAATCGTCGCGCTGAGCGTGCCACGCGCGGGAGCGCCGTTCGCGCACTTCGTCCAATACAGTACGCCCGAAGAGGCCGCACAACAATTAGGCCACGTCATCCTTGCCGCGCCAAACACCGGCGACGCCTATTCTGCCGAAATCGTCTTTACCCTGCGCCAGAACGACGCGACACACACCCAGATCGTGAAAATCGTCGAGAGCAGCACATCACACGTCATCCCCACCCCTTTCGCCTGCAACGCTGTCGCAACGACGCTATGGGAAGCGACGGTGATGCTGCACTGGCGCGGCGTGGCGACGCGCACCTATTTCCGCAGCGCCGTGCTGTTCCCCGCCATCCCGACGTGGCGCGCCACGCTCTACAATCCTGATGAAGTCGCACTCGCGCCCGCCGACGTGTTAGATACCGACGGCAATCCCAATCCCGACCTCACGTGGCGAACGTTTGCGCAAACCCTGGCGCAGACCGAGAACTTCAGGCACGCGCACTCCACGCACCTGTGGCGCGACCATTGGGTAGAATTGCGCGCGGGCGCGGCATTGGCGACGTATCTGACAACCACCGTAGTCAGCCCGGAAGCGCGCGAGGCCGTGCTCGCCTTCACCGCAAACGGCCCGGTGACGGTCTACGTAAACGGCATGAAAATCGATGAAGACGTCAAAGCGGCGATCGATTCGGTGCACGGGCTGTTCGTCCAGGGCACGCGATTCACCAACAGACTACACCTGCACGCCGGGAAAAACACACTGCTCATTCACTGCCAGGCGAAAGGTAAACAATGGTACTTTGGCGCTGCGCTGCTCACACCAGCCGGCGAACTGCTGAATCATTTGGGTTATCCATCTTGGAAATAGGAGACAGAAATGCACATCCAATCTCTGACTGGCGAATGGCAATTTCATAAAAGTGACGAAGAAACATGGCTGCCTGCGCGCGTTCCGGGTGGCGTTCATACCGATCTGATGGCGCTGGACCTCATCCCCGACCCCTTCGTGGCCGACAACGAGAAGCGCGTGCTATGGGTTGCCGAGAGCGACTGGGTCTACCGGCGCGCGTTTACGGCGGATGAGGCCCTGATGACAGAAGAGCACGTCTTTCTCGTGTGTGATGGGCTGGACACGTTGGCGGAGGTCACGCTCAACGGGGTGCGCCTCGGCGAGACGGACAATATGTTCCGCACGTATACCTGGGACGTCAAACCTCTACTACGCGAAGGCGAAAACGAGATACTGATCTTATTCCGCTCGCCGGTGCAGTACATCACCGCCAAACAGGCCGAACGACCGCTGCACGGCGTTTCGCAAGCCATCGAAGGCGGGCCGTACCTGCGCAAAGCGCCCTGCCAGTTCGGCTGGGACTGGGGTCCGCAACTGCCGCCGGTCGGCGTGTGGAAGGATATTTGCCTGGAAGGACGCAGCAACGCGCGCATGGCCGACGTTCACCTGCGGCAGCAGCACAACGATGGCACGGTGATGGTAACCGCGACCGTCACGCTCGAACGGTGGGATGCGGTTCCGCTCAAACTGCTGTTGCGCGTCACCGCCCCCGACGGCATAACACAACAGGCGCAAGTCGCTATCGCCGGCGATACACAGACGCTCGCCTTGCAGGTCAAAAATCCGCAGCTCTGGTGGCCCAACGGCTACGGCAAACAGCCGCTTTACACGGTTGACGTGTTCCTGCTGGCAGAGGGCGTCGCGTGCGACGTCTCCCATTATCAACTAGGGCTGCGCACGCTCGAATTGCGCCGCGCCCCCGACGCCTGGGGTGAATCGTTCACCTTCGTTGTCAACGGTGTGCCGATTTTCGCCAAAGGCTCCAACTGGATCCCGGCGGACTCGTTCCCCACCCGTATGACCGACGCCTTCCTGGAACGGCTGATCCGCGATGCGGCGCTGAGCCACCAGAACATGCTGCGCGTGTGGGGCGGCGGTTTCTACGAAGAGGAACGCTTCTACGATCTGTGCGACAAGTACGGCATTTTGGTGTGGCAGGACTGCGTCTACTCGTGTAGCGTCTATCCGATGTGGGACGGGGCGTTCATCGAAAACACGCGCGTCGAAACCATCGAGAACGTCCGCCGCCTGCGCCACCGTGCCAGCCTGGCGCTGTGGTGCGGCAACAACGAAATGGAAGCGGGATGGGTAGCCTGGGGCTGGAACCGCTCCGAGTTTGCGGATTTGAAGGCCGACTACGACCGTTTCTTCCACAACTTGTTGCCTACGTGGATCACTGCCGAGGACCCCGACCGCACCTACTGGCCCAGCTCCCCTTCGACCGGCATCCCCTTCCAGCCCCCGCACGGGCAGGAACGCGGCGACGCCCACTACTGGGACGTCTGGCACGGCGGCAAACCCTTCTCGGCGTACCGTGGGCAATTCCCGCGCTTCATGAGCGAATTTGGCTTCCAGGCGCTCCCCACCCTGGCAACAATTCAAACCTACGCCGACGAAGCCGACTGGAACATGACGTCGTACATGATGGAACACCACCAGCGCAACGCCGCCGGCAACGGCAAGATGATTGCCCACATGACCGACCACTACCGCATGCCCAAGGATTTCCCGTCGTTGGTCTACCTCTCGCAACTGCTACAAGCGGAGGGCATCCGCTTCGGTGTGGAACATTGGCGGCGCAACATGGAACGTGTGAGCGGGACGCTCTACTGGCAACTCAACGACTGCTGGCCTGTGGCATCGTGGGCAAGCATCGACTACTTCGGGCGCTGGAAAACGCTGCACTACGCCGCCAAACGCTTCTACGCGCCGGTGCTGCTCTCCGTCGAAGATACCGGCACGCTGATGGGGCTCCACGTCACCAGCGACCTGCAAGCACCGTGGGAGGGCGCCGTGCACTGGTCGCTGCAAACGCTAAACGGCGCGGAACTGGCCTCCGGCACTGAACCGGTGACGACAGCGCCGCTAGCTTCGACGCACGTGCGCACGTTGAACTTCGGCGACAAGGTCAGCGACGAAAACTGCCGCGACGTGATTTTCCTCTGCGAACTGTGGCAAGGCGACACCAAGATCGCACAGCGCGTGGCAACTTTCGTTCCCGACAAGCACCTTTCGCTGGTCGAGCCGGAGTTGTCGGCGACGGTGAGCCAGTGGGAAGGCGCGCTCGTCATCGAGGTGACGGCGAAGTCGCTGGCGCGGTTTGTGGAGGTGGGGTTGTTCGGCGCGGACCTAGTCTTCAGCGATAACAGCTTCGACGTGCCCGCCGGGCGCAGCGTGCGGGTGACGTGCCCGCTGCCGCCAGGCTGGACGCTGGAAGATGCCCGCGACGCGCTGTGGATGCGCTCGCTCTACGACTCGTATGCGTAATCTTTAGCGTTCAGCTATCAGCGATCAGCTTTCAGATTCTGAACCGCTTCAGTTTGCTGACTGCTGAAAGCTGACGGCTGAACGCTCTTTTACCGGCAAGGATCGTAATCCGCGCCCAGAATGAGGCGCAACTTCACGCTGCTGGTGGGATCCTCCGCGTAGATCACGTTGGCGTCGGACACGCGGAAAAGCTGCTGGATATGACTAAGGCCCGTCCCCTTCGTCGTGCTGCTAAAGACGACGATCTGCGTCTGCGGGTAATCCGTACGGTCGGCGGAAGCAACGACCGGGGTGTATCCCCAGCGCGCGAGCGTGTCCGCCGCGAGCCAATCGCGGTCGGGGGCGTAACTCCCGTTCCACACCTCGATGTAGATGTCGGCGCGGGCGGCGCGGCTGGCAGCCGGGCGCGCAATAGCGGCGTCGATCACTGCCGCCATTGGTTCCCACACCGGCAGGAAGACGTTACCCCCCTGCGCCGTGATGTAGAACTGCGTCTCTTCCCGTCCAATGTTATAGAAACTCACATCGGTGCTATCAATCTGTGTTGCTGTAATTCCCAACTCGACGATATTGCCCAGGCCCAGATCGGTCTGGTATAAGTCGCGGCTTTGCTCGTAGAGGGCGGGAATCATCGCAAGTAGATTCGACTGCTTTGCCTTGCGCCACATCGCTTCCAGGATTTGCTGCTGGCGCGCCTCGCGTGCGAAGACGCTGGTGGTTTTACGCGTTCGCGAGTACCAGAGCGCCACCTCCCCATTCATCTGATGTAATCTCGGTTCGAGCGTGAGGATATGATACTCGCCGTTTTCGTCGGGAATGGGCCAGTAATCGTGCAGGTGACAATGAACAGGCACTTCCACGCCGCCCAACATATCCACCAGGCCCATCAACCCGTCGAAATTGACCTTGGCATAGTAGTCTGCAGTGATACCCAGGTTGTAGAGCAATGTCTGGTTGAGCAAGCCAAGTCCACCGCCATCATAACCGTAGCGCTCGCCATAGGAATCGGCGGTGTTGATACGGGACATCCGCATGTTGGGGATGTAGACGTAAAGATCGCGCGGGATGGAAAGCACGGACACAGACGGAATATCAGGATAAACGACAACGTACTGAATCGCATCGGTATTCCAGTAATCCCAATCCGGTCGCTGGTCGCTCCCAAGTAACACAATCGTCAGTGCATCTTCAGGGATAGGATAACGCGGCGCAGGTGTAGGAATCGGTATCGGGAGGTATCCCGAATACGCCGCGGTCATCGTGATTTCCATTTGTGCGACGGGAACAACTGGAACGGCAGTGGGGCGGCGCGGCGGTAGTGGGGTAGGAATGACGGTCGGCGTCGGTGTTTTCGTAGGCGTTGGCGTGTAAGTCGGCTCCGGCGAAGGGGTGAAGGTCGGCGTCCACGTGGGTACCGCCGTGGACGTAGCGGTCGGCGAAGCCGGAGAAGCCGTACAAGTCCAGGTCGGCGGTCCGGCCTCATTGGTCGGCGTGACAACAACATAAATCACAGGTGTGCTCTGGCCCTGTCCAGCCAGACGCGCGATATTGAACAGCAACAGCACCAGAATTGCGACCAGTATAAGACAGAGTAGCCCCAATAGGGATGTTTTGACTTTAGTCATTGAAAGTTAACACGCTCTACTAAAAAGATAAATACGATCCACACATATGAGCTATTATAGGCCCTCTCTGTAATTTTGTCTAACCAACCGTGATACTCCTTGCTCCCACAGGATTTTCATTTACACTAGCAACAGCCTTTCTTTTATTTATGGTTCAGGAGGAACTTATGCTACCCATTGCAATTGTTACGGATACGGATTCAAGTTTACCCGCCGCTGTCGCGGCACAGTACGGCATCTACCAGGTGCCGATCAACATCCACTTCGGTCAGGAGATGTTCCAGGCCGCCGTGGACATCGATGACGCCGGGGCGTTCGCCCGCATAGACCGCGACGGCAAATTGCCGACCACATCGGCACCAACGCCCGGACAGTTTGTCGAGGCTTATCAGGCCGCATTCGACAACGGGGCCAAGTCGATTCTCTGTTTCTGCGTCAGTTCAGAAATCAGCGGGACCTACAATACAGCGCTCACAGCTCGCGAGTTGCTGCCCGACCGCGATATCACCGTAGTGGATTCACGCACGCTATCGCTCGGCCAGGGGTACATAGCAATCGCCGCTGCCGAAGCCGTCCAGCAAGGTGCATCGAAGGCGGAAGCCATCGCCACCGCGGAATCGTTGCGCGAGCGCACGCACATCTACGCAGCACTGGCGACGCTCAAGTACCTGGCCATGAGCGGGCGCGTCGGACATCTGGCGGCGGGAATGGCAAACCTGCTGAACATCAAACCCATTCTCACAGTCAGAAACGGCAGGCTCGACATGCTCGAAAAGGTACGCACCCAGCACAAGGCCTGGGATCGCGCCGTCGAATTGACCGGGGAGAGCCTGGGGGGACGTTCCATTGAGCGGATGGCGATCATCCACGTCAATGCGCCAGAGAAAGCGCATGAGTTCGAGGCGCTCCTGCGCGAGCACCTGGCTTGTCCCACTGACGTCATCACAGCCGAATTTACACCGGGGCTGTCCATTCACTCCGGGACCGGCATCGTCGGCGTGGTCGTCGTCGCCGCCGAATAGTCTTTCTTCCGATTTCGCTTTTCCTGTGAAGGCGCACGAAACCAGATTCGCGCACCTTCACAGTTTCGCGTCCTAACTGCTCCACAAATATGACATGGTTTGGCACATTCACGGCGTATAGTAGAAACGCTGTAGAACAAATGAACTATACGAACAGGAGGATCATGATGGATAAAATTATTGCTTACTGCGGCTTGAATTGTGCGGAGTGCCCGGCATACATCGCCACCCAATCTGGCGATCCGGCAGCGCTGGAACGTACAGCGGCGGAATGGCGCGTGGCGTTTAACGCGCCCGACATGACGGTGGAGTCAATTATCTGCGATGGCTGTCCGGCGAGTATCGGCGGGCGGCTGGCCGGCTACTGCGGCATGTGTGAGATTCGCGCCTGCGCTTTGGAGCGGAATGTCGTCAGTTGCGCCTTCTGCGCCGATTACGGCTGCGCCAAACTGGAAGGTTTTCTTGCCCAAGCGCCGGCGGCCCGTGCGACATTGGAGCAATTGAGGGCGGCGTAAGATGGGCGAGCGCTTCGAAAACCGTGACATGGCCGGGACGTTGTTCCATAACGTCAACCTGTATGGGACAACGTTCGATGACGTCAACCTGGAGAATGCGCGCATCTACAACGCCAATCTCAGCAAGATGACGATCGACGATGCCAACATCGCCGGGCTGACGATCTTCGGCGTGCGCGTGGATCAATTGATTGAAGCGGAATTCGACCGCCGCGACCCGGAACGCGTGCGGCTGCGGATGCACGACATTTTCGATCCTGCAGAGGTGCACCGCGTGCTGGCACGCCTCGACGAAGTGCGCGCCGAATTCTACGCCCGTCTGCGCGCCGCACCTCCGGACGCGCTCGTCGCGCATCCCGGTCCGGATCGCTGGTCGGCGTTGGAGCACGTGCGGCATCTCGTGTTCGCCGAAGATTTGTATCTCAACCGCTGGCTGCTACGCAACAACCAACCGTGGTGCAAGCTGGGATTTCTGCCGCCATTCCTGGAAGGCAATCCGGTCTATGCCGGCGTCGGCGACGAACCGACCGACGACTTCGAAACTGTGCTGGCAGCGTGGGACACGATCCACGCCGGGATGCAAGCGTTCGTCGCCAAGATCACACCGGAGATTCTCAGGCGCGACACCAGCGACGTGGACTTCGGGCAGCGCTACGTCGGCGGCGTGCTACAAGGGATGGCCAAGCACGACTTGCAGCACATCCGCATGGCGGAGGCTGCCCTCGCCGACTTACTGAAACCGGAATTGACAAACAGGCAGTAGGTCGTAAAATATAGAGGCTATCTGGCGGAAAACAGCAACGTGGAATATCGGGGTTGTGTGAGCTGGCACAACCCCGATATTGTTTTGCCGATAAACCGACAGAAATACCAATCACAAAAAGGCGGTTAACTATGCGAAGGGTCAAATTTCCGGTGGTAAGCATTGTTTTATATGTTCTTGCAGGGTTGTTTGCGTTGTATACAATTTGGGCAGCGATATACGCGGTTAAATATATCTCAGAAATGGTCACAGCAAACCAGTTGGTGATCAAAGGAAGCGAGTTTGATGTCGCGAATTTCCTTATGTCCAACTTCGCCCAATATGCGTTTTTCGCAACCGCCCTATTTGCATTGGGCAGAATCGTACAAGTCGTTTCGTCCAATGTAGAATACGAAGAGGATGAGGAACTGGCGTTCGAAGAAATCTCGGACGAAGATGCCGACGAAGCCGACCTTGAGGAACTAGAACAAAACGCCAACGAATAGTACTGAGCGGAAATTGATAATGACTTTAGCGGCTGTCACAAAACAGCCGCTAAAGTCATTTAGTGTATAAGAGCAATCCGTTTCATCCGCTAAACCCGTTGAGCAAGAGGAGGCTTGTATGCACTATCGTCCTTTGGGTCGGACCGGCTTGCACGTGAGTGAAGTCAGCCTGGGGACCGAGTATCTGATCGGCAAACCCCGCGATCACATCATTGAGGTCATTCACGCGGCGCTGGATGCGGGCATCGACTACTTCGACCTGTTCTGCGCAGAACCCGGCTTCCGCGATGCGATGGGTGCGGCATTCGCCGGACAACGCGAACACGTCTACCTCGCGGCGCATTTGGGCGCGGCGGTCAAAGAAGATGGGCAATACCTGAAAACACGCTCGCTCAAGGTCTGCAAGAGGTTCTTCGAAGACTTTCTCGCCCGCTTTGCGACCGATTACGCGGATGTGCTCATTCTGCACAACTGTGACAGGCAAAATGACTTCGATGCACTGTTCCGCGAGGATGGCCCGCTTGGACTGGCGCTGCGACTGAAGAAAGAGGGCAAGACGCGCTTTATCGGCTTCAGCGGGCACACTGTCGATACAGCGTTACAGGCCGTCGAGAGCGGCCACATCGACATCCTGATGTTCCCGGTCAACATGGCGGGGAATGCCGTCCCCGGCAAAAAGGAGCTGCTGAAGACGTGCCAGGCGCGCGGTGTGGGTGTCGTGGCGATGAAGCCCCTGGGCGGCGGGAAGCTGCTGCAAGGCTCGCGTACCGTGCGGATGGCGCACTACCAGATGGGCGGCGAGGCACAGCAAATCAAGAAGAACGTGCCGATCACGCCGGTACAGTGTCTGCATTACACGCTCTCACAGGTGGGTGTCTGCACGGCAATCCCCGGTTGCGCCAGTGTAGAAGAACTGTGTGGCGGACCCGATGTGTGCGGCGTCCTTGCTTACGAGAATGCGACGAAAGCGGAGAAAGACTTCTCCGACGTCATCGCCGATTTCGAGCAGTACGTGCCCGGCGAATGCGTCTACTGCAATCACTGCCTGCCATGCCCGGCGCAGATCGACATCGGACAGACGCTCCGCTTGTTCGACATGGCGCAGCAGGACTTCACCCCGGAAATCCGCGCCGCCTACGATGCGCTGCCGACACACGCCTCGGATTGTACCGCGTGCGGTGCATGCGAGAAACGCTGCCCCTTCGGCGTCTCCACCGTCTCCCGCATTGCCGAAGCCGCCGCGTTCTTCGGCTAACTTTTAGGTGTGGGGGGTTGGGGGCGGTGCCCATCCCCAAACCCCCGCCACTCCCTAGTGTTGCCTCGGCGGAACCAGGCCGTACTTCGCAGCAATATCACAAAACTGCGCGTAGGTCTGCTCAAGGAGCGGGATGCCGCTGTGGCGACATTCCGCTTCGGCTTCGAATTCCTTCTGTCCGGCAAAGTAAACCCGCTCGGCGCCTTCTGCCGGGGGCGTGTTGCGCAAGTCACGCAGCATCCGGTCCATATCACGGCGAAACTCGCGCGGATCGCGGAACGCCGCGATCTGGATCGCGCCGAAGAAATGGCTCACGCGGCCCGATGAAGTCGCCATATCGGCAACATCCGGGCCAAAGGGCGCGCCGCACAACACCGCGCAGAGAATGTCCACCATCACCGCCAGGCCGTAGCCTTTGTAGCCGCTGAACAACTCACCCTCGCCGCCAAGGGGCAAAATGCCTCCCCCCACCCTGTGAAACATATCGTCCAGCAGCGACGCCGTATCCTTCGCCGTGCGTCCGTGTTTGTCCACGGCCCAGCCCGGCGGCAGTTCCTTGCCCAGGCGGTCGTACACCTCGATCTTGCCGCGTGGCACCACTGTGGTTGCCATATCCAGCACGAAGGCGCGTTCTTCATCCGCCGGAGCGGCGAAGGCCAGCGGGTTCGTGCCGAACATCACTTGCCGCCCGAACGTCGGTACGCCCAACGCGGCGGTGTTCGTCATCGCAATGCCGAGCATGTCGGCTTCGAGCGCCATCATCGCGTAGTACCCGGCGATGCCGAAGTGTGTGGAATCGCGCACACAGCCGAACGCCGCGCCGTTGTCCTGCGCTTTGGTGATGAGTTGCCGCATTGTCCTGGTGCTGACGGGCGCGCCCATCGCGCCGTGCGCGTCTACGACGAGCGACATCGGCGTGTCCATCACCACTTCGATGGCGGCGTTCGGTCGCACGACGCCCGTTTCGAGGCCGCTCACGTAACGTGAGAGCCGTGCCGTCCCGTGCGAGGGGATGCCGCGCGCGTCCGCCGCCACGAGCACATCGGCGGCGATGCGCGCGTCTTCTTCAGAAAGACCGCAAGTTTGAAAGACCTGTTGGCAAAAAGATTGTAGAGGTTCAATGGCGATGCGAATGTATCCAGTTCCCATGGTCCATCACTCCTTGACTGTCGCTGCATTAACGAAAGCATTATAGCTTCGCCCATCTCGTCGTCAATTGCGGAAGTCCCTGAATGTGCTTGACTTTTGGCAAAAGCCGTACATCCTTGAGGGTGCATGCCGTGGTTATAATGAGCAAAGGAGTGACCCATGAAAACAATCGGTCTGATCGGAGGGATGAGTTGGGAGTCATCCCTTGAGTACTATCGCATCATCAACGAGACGATCAAAGCGAAACTGGGCGGGCTGCACTCCGCCGAGTGCGTGATGCATTCTGTCGACTTTGCCCCGATAGAGAAACTGCAACGTCAAGGGCGATGGCAAGAATCCGCTCGGCCTTTGGTTGCAGCAGCGCAGAGCGTCGAAAGGGCAGGCGCGGATTTCGTCGTGCTATGCACCAATACAATGCACAAATTCGCGGATGAGATCCAGGCAAACATCGGCATCCCCTTTCTGCACATCGCAGACGCGACGGCGCAGAAGGTCAAAATGGAAGGTCTGAAAAAGATCGGACTGCTAGGAACGCGTTTCACGATGGAAGAAGACTTCTACAAAGGCCGCCTCAGTCAGAAGTATGGCCTCACCGTCCTCATTCCCGATGACGAAGAACGCGAGATCGTCCATCGCGTCATCTACGACGAGTTGGTGCTCGGCGACATCAAGCCGGAATCGCGGGCGCACTATGTACGGATTATGGAGCGATTGGTTCGATCCGGCGCGGAAGGCATCATCCTGGGCTGCACCGAGATCGGACTGCTGGTTCACGATGAGGACAGCCATGTGCCACTGTTTGATACGACGAGAATTCACGCGGCTGCGGCAGTGGAATACGCACTCGCGTGAAAGTGTAGGTAAAAATTGCGCGGCAAGAGTATTATCTGCGCTGTAATACTTTTCCTGCTCGTCGGATGTCAGGGGGAAGCCACTCTCCAGCCGACGATCGTCACTGAACCCACACTCCCGCCTGACTTGCTCGATGATGCGGCGTTGGCGATTCAGCCGGATCCTGACACACCGCCTGAAAATGAGGCCTGGGCCGCTTGGGTCCAGGCCAACCATCAGCCTATTCGTTCACTGACATCGGAGCACTACGACGATTTGCAGTTTCTCAAGCCAGTGCTGGCGGGGCGCTATCTCGTGCAGATGGGCGAACCGGCGCATGGCGTGGCCGAGATCAACACGATGCGGGTACGGCTGATCAAATTCCTGCACGAAGAAATGGGGTACGATGTCATTGCCTTCGAGAGTGGGATGTTTGAGTGCTATACGATCAACAAACTCGCCCGGGAACTCACGCCAACTCAAATGCTGACCGGCTCGATTTTCGGTATCTGGCACACCACAGACATGCTTCCGCTCTTTGAATACATCAAAGCCACGCAAAACACCACACATCCTTTGACGCTGGCTGGATTTGACATCCAAAACAGCAGCTTCGAGACGGCCTCCACCCTCCGCCCACAATTCCTGCACGATGTCGTTGCCAAAGTAGACCCGACCTACGCCGAGCACGTCCTCGAACTGGACACAGCGTTCTTCGGCGCTCTCACAGACTCTAAAGGGGGTCCTGCGTACTGGCAGACAAACGGTGTGGAGCTTCGCGCTGAATATCAAACACTGGTGGCTTTCTTCGACACGCACGCGGAGACATTGCGCCAGGCGTTCTTACAAGAACCTCAGACGCCCGTCGTGGCCCGGCAAGTTGTTTGGGGCACACTCCAGTACCTTGACTTTCTGCAATGGATGAATGATTCGGTAGCCATCCTAAACATACGTGATAGCGCTATGGCCGCCAATGTTGATTTTCTGCTGAACACCCTGTATCCTGGCAAGAAGATCATTGTCTGGGCACACAATGCCCACATCCGTTATAACAACCAGGACACACAAGGGAATGCCTTCTGGCTAGGACAGAAAACGATGGGTGGATGGCTCAACGAACGATACCTTGATGCGGTGTATACGATCGGCTTCTATGGCTATCGAGGGCAAATTGCATCCAACGACCGACACACCGTAGACATCGCTCCGGTGAATCCGGGAAGCCTCGAATCCATCCTATACCAGGCCGGTCGCAAATATGTCTTTGTGGATTTGCTTCACCAAACGCGGCAGGAAGGCAATGCCTGGATGTTTACACCTATCCAGGCCGGTGAGTTGACAGGGGAATACGAACCCATCACACTAACGGTGCGCAATCAATACGACGGGATCATCTTCATCGATACCGTGCATCCGCCGGAGTATCTGTACTGAGGAGAAACCTATGCCATTTGCTAAGAAGTTTCGCGCGATGATGAATTTTCCATTTCCCGGTGACACCATCGGTGATTTTGAAATTGAAGAAGTTGACGTTCACGACGAATGGGGCGCACTCGAGGGATACGCGTACGGGGTACGCATCGTGCTACGTGGGCCAGGAGGAAAACAGGCCGCACTGCGCGCCCTCAAGCCCTTGTTCTCCCAACACCCAACGACCTTTTCGGGATACGGCAATCCCTACCAACTGTGGTTCAGAAAGCCGGAAATCGAGAGCCTGGGCGACCAACGCTACGCGGTGAGTGTGAAGGGGTCGGGGGCGCGTATATACCTTGAACAGGACCTGGCGCGCTTTCTGCAGTACCTGGATGACCAGCACCATTTGGCCGCGCCGTCTGATCCAGCAGAGCACAAGGCGTTGATCGAAGCTTACCTGGACCAGTATCGCGCCGAAGTCGCACTCCAAGTGGCGCGCTATCGCAGGAAGCTGGCAAAATCCGTGGACGAGAAATAACATCAAAATGAAGAAATACGTCGTAGAATTAGAACCCACTGCACCCTTTCACTTCGACGCCTCATTGCACAAGCCCGACCATTTCCCGTCGGCCGACAATGCTTGGGCGCCTGGTACGCGCTGGCAAACGATGCGCTGGCAAGGATTACCCCTTGGACTGAAGTTCGAAAATCGGGGTACCGTCGACCAACCGGCCATTCGCCTATCGGTGTGGGCGGAGGAATCCTTGGACGCCGCCTTTCTGGATGGTCTGACCGCCGAAATCGTCTATCGCTGTAATCTGGACCTGGATTTGAGCGACTTTTACGACCGGTTCGCAGATGACACCCAACTTGGCCCGGTCATCGACCGCTGGCGTGGTTTACGCCCAGCGGCATTTTCCTCCCTCTACGAGTACTTACTCATCGCCATCGTCCTACAGAATGCCACTGTGCGCCGCTCGGTGCAGATGATGCAGGCCCTGCTGGAAACCCACGGCACAGCTCTGGTATACGATGGGCGGACATTGCACTGCTTCTGGGAGCCTCAAGCGTTGGCCGGCGTCACCGAAGACGATCTACGACAGCTCAAAGTCGGTTACCGCGCCCGCACCATCCGCCGGGTGACAGATGCTTTTACCGGTGGGACGCCATCAACAGGCGCGATGGATGAGCTGGTCCTGCGAGAAGTGCCTCTGGAGACACAGCGCAAGAACCTGCTGGCCCTCTATGGCGTCGGGCCGGCCTCGGTCGGCTATATCCTGTTCGACATGTTTCACCACTGGGGTGAACTCAGCCATGTCTCACCCTGGGAACAGCGCATCTACTCCAAGCTGTTTCTTGACCGCGACCCGGACGATCCGACGCCAGTGGAGGAGCTTTTACACCTCCTGGACGCGCGCTTCGGCGAGTGGAAAATGATGGCGGTGCATTACCTGTGGGAAGACCTGTTCTGGCAGCGTGTCCACCAACCTGTGGACTGGCTGGAGGCATTGATCCGGCTTTGAGATTAACAATGATCGTCAAGATAAGGAGAGTTTCCAGTTTTGACATTCCCTACAGCCCTGCTCGGCATGGAAACAGCCCCTAAACCGCTCGATGGTTGTTGTTCCACGGTCCGCACAAAGCGCGTACGGTGCAGGCGAACTTCTCCAGATGGGTAGCCCCGGTGCGACCGTTGAACACGTCGTAGTGACGGCGGCGAATATCGCGCAAGATGGCGCGATAGATGCACAGGCCGCTCATCACCCCCCCAACGCCCCACAGCCAGGTGCTTGATGCCGCTTTGCGCGTGTTGGTAGTACGTTTCGGTGCGTGCGATTTCAAATTCCAGCAGTGCGGCGAATGCCGGCGTGACCTGCCCCCTGCCCAAATCGTCTTCGGTGACACCGAAACGCCGCATGTCCTCCAATGGCAGATAAATGCGCCCGCGCGCCCAATCTTCGGCAATATCGCGCCAAAAGTTGCTCAACTGCATCGCGACCGCCAGACTATCGGCGTGAGGCAGCGCCTCCTCGAACGTGTACGGCGCGCGCACGCCCAGGATATGCGTCATGGCACGGCCCACCGGCAACGCGCTCCCCTCCATGTAACGTATAACATCGACAAAGGTGTCGAAACGGGTAATGGTCAAATCCTCACGCATGGAGCGGAAGTACGGGCGCATGGTTTCTGGCGGGATGTCGCACGCGCGCGCCGTATTGAGGTAGGCGCGCAAGACGGGATGATCGGCGCGGCCCTGCGCAAAGGCTTCCCAATAGCGCGTTTCCCAATCGTTGATGGCATCCAACGCCGAGCCAAACTCTCCCGACGACACATCCACCCGATCGTCACCCACGCGCAGCAGGGCATAGAGCGCCTCGACGTGATGCAGTCTACCGCGCGGCAGCACGCGACTGGCGAAGGAATAGTTCTTGCTCGCCGCAAACATGATCTCGCGGCAAACTGCGTAATCGGCCAGTAGCTGAGCGTCATCACCGTCAGACATTCGCACCTGCCCGGCCCATATCGCGCAGAATACGTTCTGTGACCAGCTTCGCCGAAATCAGCACCATCGGCATGCCAATGCCGGGATAGGTACCCTGGCCAACGAAATATAAGCCGGCGATATCGCGGGCCACATTGTGCGGTCGGAAGTAGGAGGACTGGAAGAAACCGTGCGCCAGCGAGCCGAAAGCCGTGCCGTAGACCGCGTTGTTATCGCGCAGCCAATCCGTTGGGCGATACTCACGCTCCCAGACGATATGACGGCGGATGTCGGGATCGACAATACGCTCCAAACGAGCCAACAACTGCTCGCGGACGCGCGGCGCAGCGGTGTTCCAATCCACCGTCCCCCGCAAATTGGGCATAGGGGCGAGGACGTAGAGCAAGCTGTGCCCCGGCGGTGCCAGGCTCGGATCGGTGATGGTGGGGTTGTTCAGATGAAAGGAAATGTCATCAGGGATAGTGTGCGTGCGGAAAATCGCATCGAGATTGGCGCGGTAGTCCTCGGCAAAGAAAAGGGCCTGGTGGCGCATCTGCGGGTAGAGCCTATCCACGCCCAAAAAGAGAATGTAGCCGGAACAGGCGTACTCCATGCGATCCAGTCGCCGGTTGGAGTACTGTTTGCGATAGGCAGCCGGGATCAGCTTTTGGTACGTATAGGGCAGATCGGCGTTGGAGATGACCAGATCGGCGCGCAGGATTTCCCCGGACTCAAGCTGCACGCCCACAGCGCGCCCGGCTTCGACCAGGATTTGCGCCACCGGCGTGGCGGTGCGCACCCCCACGCCACGCTCGCCGGCGAGGGCAAGCATGTCCTCGATAATGCTGTAAATGCCGCCCATGGGGAAATACATCCCGTAGACAATATCGGCGTAGGTGATGAGGCTGTACATCGCCAGCGCATCGAAGGGTGACAATCCCAAAAACATGGAGTGAAATGAGAAGGCCTTGCGGAGTTTGTCCGTCTCGAAGAAGCGAGCGACCTGACTGAAAAGGCGCTGGTACGCCTGGGTGCGGATCAAGCGCAGCCCGGCGCGCGGATTCGCCAATTCCCAGATGTGATCGTAGTTGCGCTCGACGAACTCCATCGCCAGCTCGTACTTCTGCGCCCCCGCGCCGATAAAGCGAAAGAGCCGCTCGGTCACGCCCGGCTCGATACGCTCCGCCTCAGCCGAAAGCTGCGCCATATTGCCAAACAGATCAAGGCTGCTGTCGTCGTGGAAGTAGATGCGATAGTTGGGGTCGAGCGGCACAAAACGCACGCGCTCATCCAGGTTCAGGCCCAGGGCGCGGTACGTTTCCTCGAAAACGTACTTCATCACCAGGATCGTCGGGCCGGTATCAGCCCGGAAGCCGTTTTCCTCCAGAACATTGCTACGCCCGCCGGGACGGGACTGTTTTTCCAGCACCGTCACATCCAACCCGTGTTGCCGCAATCGCAAAGCAGCAGCCAGCCCCCCCATGCCGGCACCGATTACAATCGCCTTTTTCATCCCGCCTCCAGAATCCTCTGCATACTGCCGAACCGAATGGTCTGAGTATATCCAGGCCGCCTGTTTTTGCAATCACTGGGACTGTACGACAGCCTAAGGGGGAAAACTCCAACCCAATTTGCGCCTGGTGCACATTCTAACTATAATACCATGGAAATTTCCTTGCAGCCTGACTGGGAGCGACAATGACACAACAAACCTACCACTTCCACGGCGAGTCACACCGGCTCGATGCAGCAGCGCGCGCCAAGGCGCCAGGCCAGTTTATAACGTTGACCGACGGCATAACCCATTACGAGCTTGCCGGCCCGATCGATGGGCCTCCAGTCGTGTTGTTACACGGCTTCTCCGTGCCGTCGTTCATCTGGGACCCCACCTTCAACGGATTGGCGGGAAAAGGGTTCCGCGTATTGCGCTACGACCTGTTCGGGCGCGGCTACTCCGACCGGCCAGACGTTACCTACGACCAGGCACTGTTCAACCGGCAGCTCGGCGACCTGCTCACAGCGCTTATGCCCGGAACAGCAGTTAACCTCGTCGGCCTTTCGATGGGCGGCGGGATAGCCGTGAGTTTCACAGCACAGCACCCGGAGCGCGTCAATAAGCTGGCGCTCATCGACCCCTCCGGCATGCCGATGCGGCTACCGCTGCCCGGACGGTTGTTGCACGTCCCGAGAATAGGCGAGTGGCTGATCGACTACTTCGGCGAAAAACTGATCATCCTGGGTATGGCATGCGACGCCTACGCGCGCAAAAAAGCGCCCGATCTCGCCGGACGCTATCGCGAGCAAATGCAGTATCAAGGGTTCAGGCGGGCGCTCCTTTCGACTTGGCGGAATGCAGAGCTTTTCAAAATGACGGCGGAATACGAGGCCGTGGGTCGCCAGGATCGACGGGTACTTCTGATATGGGGGCTGGGGGACAAAACAGTTCCCCTCAGCGTCAGCGAAAAAGTCCGCCAGGCCATTCCCCAGGCTGAATTTCACCCCATCCATGCCGGGCATATCCCGCATCACGAGAAACCGGACGAAGTCAACGGCTTGTTGGCGAGATTTTTTGGCTAACGGGCGTTTCTATTGAAACGCATAAAAAAGTCACAACAGCCCGTGACGCCGGGCAATCACGGCGGCCTGGGTACGGTTTTCGGCCTGGAGTTTGCCGAGGATGTTGGAGACGTGATTTTTCACGGTGCCCTCAGAAATCACCAGCCGGTCGGCGATCTCACGGTTGCCATAGCCCTGCGCCAGAAGCACGAGCACGTCGTGCTCGCGTTCGGTCAGCGGTTCAAGGGAGGCAGAGTCGGGGCAGATCAGTTCCCGCAGTAGCCGCGAAGCGATCTCCGGCTGAATAAAGACCTCACCGGCGTACACCCGGCGGATCACCTGGATCAAGTTGTCGGCCGGTGTATCCTTGAGCAAAAAGCCTCGCGCGCCACAGCGCATCCCCTCGAAGACGTAATCGTCGCGGGCGAAGGTAGTGAGAATGATGATTTTGGCTTCGGGCCAGACCCCGCAGATCGCCGTAATGGCCTCAAGGCCGTTCATCCGTGGCATCTGCACATCCATCAGAATGATGTCAGGGCGCAAGGCCATGGCCTGCCGGATCCCCTCCTCACCATCGCCCGCCGTCCCGGCAACGCGAAAACCCGGTTCCAGGTCGAGGATCGTCTGCATCCCCTGACGCATGAGCGTTTGATCTTCAACGAGCAAAACGCGAATGGGCTGTTCCATCGTCTTTCAGCCTCCAATCACCGGTAGACGCGCTTCGACAACTGCGCCCTCGTCGTTGGACAAGGTTAATATCCCGCCCAGCCCCTCGATCCGTTCCCGCATCCCGCGCAGCCCGAAGTGACTGAGGCCGGCATCGGCGTTATCGGGTAGACCGATGCCGTTATCGGCAATACGGACGACCACTGCGCGCGCTTCATGGCGCAGGTAGACGGCAGCGCGATCCGCCCGCGCATGCTTCTCCACGTTCGTCAGTGCCTCCTGGACCACACGCCATACCGTCTCCGCCAACACAGGGCTTAGCGCAGGCGTCTCTTCATCCAACGTACAAGTGACCGTCAAACCGGTACGCTGCCCAAAGTCCACACAGAGCGATTGGAGAGCCGAACACAGGTCGCGATCGTCGAAGTCCTGGACGCGCAGTCCGGCGATAGAACGGCGCAGGGTGTCCATGCTGCTGCGAGTCAGCGTTTTCAGTTCATCCATCTGCGCTGCCGCACGCTGCGGGTCCACCCGGTAGAGCCGCTGCACGGCCTCCAACTGCACGGTCAGTGCGACCATGGCATGTCCCAGGCTGTCGTGGAGGTCGCGAGCCAGACGTTCCCGTTCCCGCAGCACGGCCAATTCCGCCTCACGCGCTTGCGCCAGCTCCAGTTCTTTCTTCGCCGCCTCTAATTTGGCGATCAGCTTTCCACGGTCCTGACTGGTGTGGATTAACTGATTGAGGAAGACGAGAATCACTACAATTGGAATCCACTGAGCCAGTATGCTAGATAAGGCTTCGCTCGGTGCTCCAATCATACCCGTACTCATCAAAACACGGTACATCCCGGCAAAGACAAAGGCCGTGCCCGCAAGCGCGCCCCATAAGGGCAGCAGGCCGAACATCTGCCCAACATACGCAAATGCCAGCCACCAAATAACCGGCGTCAGCCAGATTTCAATCGCCCATAAAATCAAGCACACCCCATAGTAAAACAACAACACTCGGAGAGGGGATGGCCATTTCCGTCTCAGCAACCACACGTACATACCGGTCTGGATCAGGATTAACACTGCCGTGACGACGGCACACCAACCCAGGCCGGCGCGGTTTTCCCATAAGGTGACGATCAACGCGATAGCCAACGAGCCGAACATCATGGCATTGAACAGTGCAATGTACCCGTGATATTGTTTTTGCGGTAATGGGAATGTTGGTTCGGTCTTCATCACTCTTCGCCCTCTCCACCAAGTATAACCAGGAATAGCAAGAAAGCGAACACTATTGTCTGTCTTTTTAGGCTCTGGGTGCCCAGCGAAAGAGCCGTGCCGCCGCCAGCGTCGCAAGGACGATATAGGCCGTTGTAATCAGCAAATTGAAGCTTAGTTTGGGGCCGAATTGCCCTTCGAGGAGCGGCGTGCGCACCAACTGCACCACCGCATAGGCCGGAAGGTAAGGCACGGCTTTCTGCAACCACATGGGCATCGTCATCACCGGCATGACCATATCGGTGATGAACATCTGGCTGAAATTCAGCACCTGCCCCACGATAACAGCAGCGCCGGTTGTGGGAGCCGCCCCGCTGATGACTTGTCCTATGGCCACAAAAGTCACAATACCAATGATCACCATAGGGAACGCGCGCAATACCCCCGTCCACGTGAGTGGCATTCCGAAGACCAGAGCGGCGAAACTCACGATAAGCGTGCTTTGCAGCAAGCAGATCAAGACGTTGACCAGCAGGTAGCTGCCCACCAGGGACAAAGCGGGAACCGGCGTGGCCTGCAAGCGCTGCAAGATGCCCTTCTCCCGCATATGGACCATCATCGTGCCGCTACCCAACAGGCCAAAGCTCAGGATATTGAAGACTACCACGCCTGGCACCACCCAGGTTATATAGTTCGTGTCGCCTACCTGTCCCTGACCAAAAGCAAAATAATAGATAACGAGCAGAAGAATAGGAAATGCCAGGTTCCAGAACAGGGTTAGCTGATTGCGAATGTTCATCAAGAATATGGCTTTGGTTAACAACGCGAAACGTTTCATCGGATACCTCCTCCATTGATCAAGCTGCCAGCGCTTTGCCGGTCAGCTTCAAAAATACATCTTCCAGGTTGGGTTGCCGCAGCGTGACATCGCCGACGGAATGCCCTGACGTCGTCGCCAATACTTGCAGGGCCGCCAGCGTCGTCTGCGGCTCGGAGGTCTCAAGCTCCAGGTATTCGCCCGTATAACGGGCCATACGCACACCGGGGAGACCCTCTGCCTGCGCCAACGCCACATCACAAACGGTCTTCAGCACAGGATAGGTATCCAGTCCGGCGATAAGGCGTGCAGGGGTATCGCAAGCCACGATTCGGCCGTCATCGATAATAGCGACACGACCACAGAGCGCTTCCGCCTCCTCCATCGCATGCGTTGTGAGAACAATCGTACGGCCTTCCTGATGTAGCGCGCGGATCATGGCCCAAACATCCCTCCGCGCCCGCGGGTCAAGCGCGGAGGTGGGTTCGTCCAGGAGGATGATTTCGGGATCGTTGGCCATGGCCAACGCCAGCGCGAGACGCTGTCTCTGTCCGCCAGAAAGCCGGCGAGAAAGTTTCTGCGCTTGATCCTCCAAACCAAAACGCGCCAGTACAGCGGCGATTTTGGATGGCGTCAGATAGACCTCGTACAATGCTGCGTAGACTTCGACCAATTCTGCTACCGTTAAATCATCCAGCAACGCCGCATGCTGCAATTGGATCCCCAGGTGAGACTTCGTCACCTGCGGCTGGCGCGCCACCTCGACCCCGGAGAGCCACACGCCGCCGCTCTTCGGCTGAAGAATGCCTTCGACGCAAGAAAGCAGTGTGGTCTTGCCGGCCCCGTTCGGCCCCAGGAGACCGAAGATTTCACCGCGATGAATATCCAGCGCCACGTCATGCAGTGCCTGTACCTGGCGTGCGCCACGCCCGTAGACAGCCGCCAGGTCCTCGATCCGAATGAGCGTCTCGTTCATTGTCATTCCTCCTTGAGAATGCGCTTTTTGCGATCAATGAGCTTATTCTAGCGCCGCGAAGCGCCCATCCCCAGTCCTAAACGATAGATTTGCCGACACTGAAGGACCTATCTTCGAATGTGCCAAAAGGCACAAGAGGGATAGAATATGCGTGGTGCAGGAGTATCAACATAACAGGAGGGAATCAATACAATGCAAAACGTCCTGCCCACTTACAGAAAACTGGGCATCGGCACCCAACTAATTCAACGCTGCGAAACAACCGCCGCTACACGCTGTAACGGCATTGGAATCGGAGTCGGTCTGCACCCAGGCTACAACGCAGCACAGCGCTTGTACTCGAAACTCGGCTACATCCTTGACGGTCACGGTGTCCACTATGACGGTGTTCCCGTCGAAGAAAGGCAAGCCTATCCCTTCGACGATGACTTAATCATCTACTTCACCAAGGTGCTGGAAAATTGAAATATCAGCCAGAAATCACCGGTGAAACGAAACGAATCAAACACCCATGGCGGCTTTTGGCGTCATTCTGCCTTATGGGCATCGTCAGCTTCTACGGTATTTTGCCTGTCATGCGCGCGCTTATCATTGCGCGGCCACAACACACGGCCCTCATTGGGACGCCCGGCGACGTCGGTCTCCCTTATGAGGCCGTAGCCTTCACGACGAACACTGGCGCTCAACTACGCGGCTGGCACATAGCCTCACAAAACGGCGCGACCATTCTTATCGTCCATACCTACAAAAGCAATCGCAGCCATTTTGTGGAACAGGCTGCCTTTCTAGCAGAACACGGCTATGGAGTATTGTTGTTCGACCTCATTGGGCACGGGGAAAGCGAGGGGCGACAACTGGTGTTAGATGGGACGGATGTACTCGCAGCAGTCGCCTATCTGCAAAGCCAACCGGACACAAAGAACGACAAAATCGGCGCCTGGGGATTCTCACTTGGCGGAATGGTCAGCCTGCAAGCGGCAGCCCAAAGTGATGACATCAGCGCCATCGTTGCCGACGGGCCGTTTCCGATTGTCGTGGCTGAGGATATGCCCGCCCCCGTCACCCTCGAAGACTGGTTCTGGCTACCGTTCGAGGTCGTACAACGGCGAGCGCTGCAGATGCTCTGCATCCCGCCGGCGCACGGCACCAGCCAGGCGTTCTCGCATATCGCGCCCCGCCCCGTTCTGTTGATCTCGGGGATCCAAAACAGTGGGGAACGGCGTGTGATGCGGCATTACGATAGCGTAGCAGGCGAGCATGTCACATTGTGGGAAGTAGCGGAAGCCGGACACGTCAAAAGTTGGTACATAGCGAGAGACGCTTACGAAGAGAACCTGCTGCGCTTGTTCGATAAGGCTCTGCTCGATTACCCCTGATACGCCACCGGCCACTTCGCATAGCCTTTTTATCTTACAAGCGAGACAGACCAATCCTCTTCTTCCCTTCGGCCTTCTGACTACGCGAAAAAACTAAAGTGTCTCGATGAAGGGCGATGGGCAAAAAAGCGAACTCGTGCTATAAACATAACACAGTCGGGGATGGCTCAAAATACAAATCAAAGAGCGGTCGACACACAATTCCAGAAAAAAACGACACGCGCCTTAATGGGAGAGAAATCTATGTCAGTTACGCTTGTAGATATTCATACTGCGGTCACCCGGATGAACCTGGCCGAACAGCCTCTGTGCGTGCATGCCTCGCTTCGTTCTTTCGGCCAGGTTCAGGGCGGAGCGCAAACGGTTGTCGAAGGGCTGTTGCAACAAGGTTGCACTGTCATGGTCCCCACCCATTCGTACGGCGCATACCACATTCCATCACCCAAGGATAGCGCTGTTGATCCTGCGGCCCTAATCTATTCCCCGGACAGCAACGCCCTCGATGCAGACAACATGGGAGCAATTCCGACGTGTGTACTGCACAAGCCAGGGCGCGTGCGCGGTAACCATCCACTGGATTCCTTCACCGCGATTGGTCCGCTTGCATCGCAGTTGGTAGCAGGCCAGAGTGCCGAAGACGTATATGCGCCCGTCCGTGTATTAGGACAGTTAGGCGGCTACATCGTGATGATGGGCGTCGGCTTGAACCGGTTGACGGCTTTGCACCACGCGGAACGTCTGGCCGGGCGACCTTTATTCAGGCTATGGGCTAAAGGCTCGGACGGACAACCCATCCAGGCCCGTCTCGGCGGTTGCTCTGAAGGATTTGTCAACTTCGACCCCATTCTCGCCCCCATCGAGCGCCAGATCCGTGTCGGGCAAAGCCTGTGGCGGATTTTCCCGGTAGAGCCACTGCTGGCTTTGGCCGTCGATGCGATCCGCGCAAACCCGATGATCACGCATTGCGGCAATGCGGATTGCGACGAATGTAATGCGAATGTGCAGGTAACATATAGAGGTTAAATGTCCACAAATAGAAAAGACGCGCAGCAGAAATCAGCAGTTGCAGGTTCACCCTCAATCAGGAACTCCCGGTTTCGCGGAGAAACGCGTGTTTTGGACGAAGCCGCGCGCGCAGCAGCGCCCGGGCAATTCGTCGAACTGACGGACGGCTTCACCCATTACGAACTTGCCGGTCCGCCAGATAGAACCCCCGTCGTGCTCATTCACGGCTTCTCCGTGCCGCTTTTCCTCTGGGACCCGACGTTCGCCGGGCTGGTGGACGCCGGTTTTCGCGTGCTGCGTTACGACCTGTTCGGGCGTGGCTACTCCGACCGGCCGGACACGATCTACGACCAGGCGCTATACGACCGCCAGTTGTGCGACCTACTGGACGCGCTCGGATTCACGGCCTCGGTCAATCTCGTCGGACTTTCGATGGGCGGCGCGATTGCGGTAGGCTTCACCGCGCAGCATCCAGAGTGCGTGCACAAACTGGCGCTCCTGGCTCCGGCAGGGTTCCCGACGCCGGCGTCGCGTATGTTCTGGACAATGCGCATACCGGGATTGGGCGAGTGGCTCTTCGACCGGTTCGGCGAAAAGCTCATCGTTGGCGGGCTGGCGAAGGATTTCCGCGTGCGCGAAAAAGCACAGGAACTCGAAGCCCGCTATCGTATGCAGATGCAATACCAGGGATTCAAGCGCGCGCTGCTGTCCACGCTCCGGCATGGTCCCATCAGCACAATGGCGGACGCTTATCGGGCAGTGGGACAACAGACCTGTCCCGTTCTGCTCATCTGGGGCCGCGACGACCAGACCGTGCCGTTCGCCCTCAACGAAAAGGTCCGCGCCGCGATTCCCCGCGCCGAATTCCACCCCATCGACAACGCCGGGCACGCCATGCACTATGAGAAGCCGAAAATCGTCAATCCGCTGCTGGCGGCGTTTTTCGGTCAACGGACTTAACGGATTGTGATCCGCGCCGAGCAGTTGCACAGCCATCATTTGCTCCACTTATGTTCGCCTGTATAATGCCATCGAGAACATCATGTGCATTTGGTCCATACCACTTGATATTTGATCAAACTCGCTGCTAGCATAGCGAAACAAGGAGCACAAAATGAGCAAATACGACACCCTCTATGACTTTCTCGCACGCATTCCTCCAGACGTTAAAGAAAAAACGCAATACCGCATAAGTTGCTACGAACTATCAATCGGTGGCAGCGTTTTCCATCGCTGCGCGAGTTGATTGAGTTGCGCCTGGGAGCGTTTCGGGGAACGCGTGTGCAATCTAAAACGCGCGCGATGG
>Ga0209723_1000554_pt1 | contig 68669 bp, 24 predicted proteins | sample BiotimSIPDNA_2_FD_185750 | JGI IMG/M metagenome (GOLD analysis project Ga0209723, IMG submission 185750) | Anaerobic biogas reactor microbial communites from Washington, USA - Biogas_R2 time_0 SIP DNA (SPAdes) (version 2) | ecosystem: Engineered > Bioreactor > Anaerobic > Unclassified | place... | reverse complement strand
TGTAGCCGCTGGAGCAGTAGCTGCCGCTATAGCAGAAAGAATCAGAATCGTCGGTATAGAGATTATTGCCGGGCTAATGGCATGCACAATAAAGAGAGCTCCCATGACCAATCCGACAGCCATTAGTGCTTGAGCAAAGGTAATGAATACTACTTTCCCGCCGATTTGTTTAATATGGGAAATCTTAAATTCCCCTCCGATAGAAAATGCCACAAACCCCAAGGCAACAGTAGTAATCGCCCCTAATGCATCTATTATTTCAATCGATAAAAGTTTTGCACAAAATGGGCCAATTATAAGCCCCGCTATAAGATAACCCGTAACATTGGGTAGGTTTAAAAGCCTCATGATTCTGGTCATCAAAAGTCCGGCTGTTAAAGCAATTGCTAAACCCAAAAGAATAGGCATATTTACCTCCGTGCATAAACCTCATTGTATTACTGCTATCATAAAAAATCAAGGAAAACGACCCTCAATTATCAGCCTTAAACAGTCTAAAAAAACTTATTCTAAAAATCCTGCTTTTAATCAAATATATCCGAATATTTCAAAGAAAAAGCCTCTTTTCAGAGGCCTTAGAAAGTATTATTTGCGATTCATTAAATAAATCTGAGGGCCAAAGCTATACAGAACTGAGCACCATAATATAGAACATGATTAACTATTATCATAACCCTGCTCTCTGGGTTCATAGGTCCTGTTTTCTGGTAATCTTCGCTCTTGCTGAAATATGTCATTGAGAGCACCAAATCGGACAAGAGGAAAAGTAAAGAGCCTACCAGAAGAAATATGGTTGACTTTAAGGCCCCGTCGGTAGCGATACAAATTGAAGCTATTGCGGTAAAGAAACAAAGAAGTACTGAATATGAAGCCGCAGGAGCCAGAAATTTGCCAAATTTCATCTTAAGAAGCTTTATGCTTACCACAAAAACCAGCGCAGTGAAGACAACAGCGCCCAAGGCTGCCCATATGAGATTTAGATTGTTGTTAACAAATCTCAAGACGCAAGCAGAGATATAAAATACATGGCCTATTCCAAAAGCGCCCATACCCATATAGGTTATCAGCTCGCTGTCCTTTTTGGCAGCAGGATACTTATCGGATATTCCTTTCAAATAGATTTTAAAATCTAGTACTATATCCCCAATAAGCCCCATTATTAAGCCAGAAATAATAAGAGATGCCGGAATCAGTACATTATCTATGTTTCCCCAGGGATTCTCATGCAAAGAAGCAAACGCCACAGCAATAAACATCATCGAAGTGCAAGTTTTAAAAATTATCGCCTTAATGCTGCTTTTTTTGTCTCTAAAAACTAAAAACAGGATCAGAAAAAGAGCTCCGACTCCGGTTAAATAATACGCATACATATACACTACCTCCGCCCCCAACTAACTACATTATACAATTACAAGTTGAGTTTATTCAAGTTAGAGTTTTTTTGATTGATAATTTATTACATTTTTAATAAGATTTTACTTTTCAGAACGTGGGGGACAATTTGGTTATTCTTGTTATTTCTTGCGCGTGTGTGATATAATTTAAGTCATCTTGGGGGAAACAATCCACTAAACATATAAATCAATTTGATCAGTTAGTTCTCCCTTAGATAAATCTTTTATTTGAGGAGCTATGATGAATAAAACGGAGAAATTTTTAGACACTACCGTAAAGTTTATCAATCTCGTGGCTAAGGTCCTTCCTGACGATGTCGTTGAAAGATTGAAATTACTACGAGAGAAAGAGACGGTTACAATGTCTAAAGCCATTTATGACAGTATGTTCGAGAATTTGGAAAAAGCCGTATCTCTTGACCGACCCATTTGCCAAGATACGGGAGTAATCCAGTTTTTTGTCAGGGTGGGAACCAAGTTCCCCTTGATTGATGAGATCGGAGATTTGTTATACAAAGCTACTCTTGAAGCAACTGAGAAGGTTCCCCTAAGACATAACGCAGTTGAGACCTTTGTAGAAAAAAATACGGGAACAAATACAGGGAAAAAGGTTCCGTATATTGATTACGAAATCGTACCAAATTCATCAAATTTAGAAATGGATGTGTATATGGCTGGTGGAGGTTGTTCTCTTCCGGGAAGATCCACTGTCATGATGCCCTCAGCTGGATATGAAGGAATTGCTGGGTTCGTAGCTGAGACCATGGTAAACTGGGGCATAAATGCCTGCCCTCCCTTGGTAGTTGGAGTGGGGATAGGAACTTGTGTAGCATCTGCTGCAAAACTAGCAAAGAAAGCCTCTTTAAGAAGAGTAGGTTCTAGAAATCCCGAGCCCAAAGCCGCAGAAATGGAAGAGGCACTTGAGAAAGCGCTTGGAAATATCGGAATCGGAGCCCAGGGTCTACCTGGAAAATCGGGTGTTTTATGCGTAAATATAGAAAATATGGCTAGGCACCCCTCTGCTCTAGGCGCAGCAGTCAGTTTTGGATGCTGGGCTCATAGAAGAGGAACTATATCTTTTGATAAAAATATGAACTACACTCTCCTAGACCATAAGGGGGTTACACTATGAACAAAAAAATTCTTACAACTCCTATAACAGATGAAGACGTTAAATCCCTGAGAATAGGTGATATCGTATATTTAAATGGCACACTTGTAACATGTAGGGATACGGGACACAAGAGAAGAGTTCTATCCGGAATTGTCCCCCGCACCGACTTAAAGGGAGGAGCTGTCTTTCATGCCGGACCAATAGTAAAAAAAGTGGGAGATAAATGGGAAATGGTTTCCATTGGACCAACCACAAGTATGAGAATGGAAAAATTCGAAAAAGAATTTATGGAGATTACCGGAGCAAAGCTCATAATTGGCAAAGGTGGAATGGGAGAAAAGACTGTCAAAGGTTGTGTAGAAAACAAAGCTATTCACGCGGTCTTCCCTGGAGGTTGTGCTGTCGTTGCTGCAGCGGAAGTTCTTGAAATTACTGATGCTGAGTGGCTCGATCTTGGCATGCCGGAAGCATTCTGGGTAATGGAAGTAAAAGAATTCGGGCCTCTGATCATTTCTATTGATACTGAAGGTAACAATCTTTTTGAAAACAATAAAGAGATCTACAAAGAAAGTATGGAAAAAGAGATGGCTGAGTTGTCAAAAAAACTCAAATACATGAACTATTAATTCATTTTCGCAAAATGATTTCTTTAATAATGTAACGGCGCATAAGGAGAAAAAGGAAAGATGTTAGAAACAATATTCTCAAGAGTATCTACCAGAGATTTTACTGATGAAGAGATCTCGCCCGAGGAACTCAATCAAATCCTGCTTGCCGGAATGGCTGCTCCCGTAGGGAGAGCGAGATACGATACTCTAAACCTGACGGTAGTAACAAATCCCGAATTATTAAACGAGATTTCCACTGCCGAAGATTATTCCAGCGCCCGGCCTCGTGCTCCTCTTTACGGAGCAAAAACCTTAATAATTGTGTCCTCTAAACTAGCTGAAAAGCCAGATATCGAGTACAGCAATGTAGGAGCAATAATCCAGACAATGGCTCTCGCTGCGAGAGAACAAAATATCGGGAGTATATATCTTTGGACATGTATCGCATCCCTAAAAAAACATCCTGAAATAGTGAAAAAACTCGAGCTCCCTGAGGGATTCACCCCAATATCGGCTTTGGGTGTTGGATACTCAAAAACAACTCTAGAAAAACATTCTCGGCCTAGACACATTATCTCGGTCAATAGGATTAAGTAGTCAAACAGCATATTTCTAAAATGTGCATAAAAGAAAATTAATAAATTATACCTTCGGAGGTAAAAACATGAAAAAACTATTAGAAAAAATTACTAGTGTTGCTCTTGCGGTTGTAAGTATTCTCTTTATCGCTTTGGTTTGGGTAGTAATGTTTAAACCGGCAATCGCAGCTGATTTTAATACATCCCTTGTTAAAGCTTTTGTCATCATCTTATCGTCCGCATTTCTGATTCTTAGTGGACTTAACATCTATTCGTCTTTTGTAGATAATGAAAGACTATCCGATGTTCTTTTATTCAAAGACAGAGAAAGCGCAACAAAAGCGACAGTTGGTGTTGTCAAGAAAACTGCAAAAAGAATCACGAAGAATATGGAAGAGGCCAAAATTCGCAAAGTTACTCTGTACTCAGACGCTAGCGGTAATATCAGCATGAATGTAGAGGTTAAAGTCAGAAGCGACAAGACAATGGATGTGATAACCAATGTTAGAGCCCTGCTCATTGAAACTTTTGATGAGATATTCGGTATTGAATTCTCTGCAATAAACTTCCGAGTTATAACTTCGAAAAACAAGTTTGTCCCAAACGATGCAGATGTAAAGGCTAAAGTTGAAGCATTAAAAGCAACTATCGTATCCAACAAGCCAGCTCCTGGAAAGGTTCAAACATCAAAAGTGACTGGGCACATTGAAGAAAAGGTTGAAGAAGTTGAAGCGGCCGATATCGCAAAGGAAACTGAAGAGTCGTCCGAAGAAATTCCTGAAGAAACCCCCGCAGAGCAAGCTCAGGAAATCATTTCCGAAGAAAATGATTGGGAAGATAAGATCATCGAAGAAAAGGCTGAAGAAGTAGCTGCGGAAGAAAAACAAACAGTAGAGGAAATTACCGAAGATACTACTGTAGAGGAAAGCAAAGCTGCAGAGGAAGTTACTGAAGATACTACTGTAGAGGAAAACAACGCAGCAGAGGAAGTTACTGAAGATACTACTGTAGAGGAAAGCAAAGCAGCAGAGAGTGTGAGTGAGGAAGCAATTGAAAAGGAAACTGATGCCCTCCCCGAAACTACTTCAGAAGAAGAAAAGAAAGAAGATGAAATCAAATAAATAACAAATATTATAAAGGAGCTTTCGCTCCGCATATTTGCGGGGCGAATTTTTTAGGCAAATGACAGAAATTAAAAAAATAGCGCAAAGAATAAAGTATTTAAGAGAAGTTCTCGGAATGAAACCCGAGGAAGTTGCAACAATTGCAAAAGTATCGGTTGAAGATTATCTTGCTGCGGAGGATGGAAAATCAGATTTTTCTTTCAATTTCCTACAAAGACTCGCTAAATGTTTCTCAGTGGATATCGTCCAGCTTATATCTGGAGAAACCCCTAAGCTTACTGGCTTTCAAATTACCAGAAAAGGCGATGGCATGGAACTTAATAGGCGAAAGGGATTTAAGTATCTTCATTTAGCATCCGAATTTAAAGATAAAGCTGCCGAACCATTTGTTGTAACCGTTGCATATAATCCATCAGAAAAAGGCAAACCAATTCAAGTATCCGTTCACAATGACCAAGAAGTTGATTTTGTATTGAAAGGAAAACTAAGAGTTAGAATCGGTGAGTATGAAACAGTATTAAATGAAGGAGACAGTGTTTACTATAATGCCAATTTGCCCCATGGAATGGTCGCAGAAGGAGAAGATTGCACCTTTCTTGCCTTGGTCATAAAGAGCTCCTCTCAAATGTCGGAAATACTTGATATAGAGTCTGCGGAAAATATCCCTGCTGTATGTGGCGAAAAGGAATTGTATTACAATTTTATTACGCCTAAACTTGACGACAAAGGAAGAGTTCTCAGTTTGGATTTCCACCCTACTCCTGATTACAATTTTGCATATGACGTTGTTGATGCACTTGCAAAAAAATCTCCCGATAAACTCGCAATGGTCTGGATTTCTGAACAAAAAGAAGAGAAATTTTTTACATTTAAAGACTTATCGGAATACAGTAACAGGGTTGCCAATTTTTTCCTTAAAATTGGGATAAAGAAAGGAGACAAAGTACTGCTTGTTTTGAAACGAAGACACCAGTTCTGGGCTGCTCTTCTCGCGCTACACAAGATAGGGGCTATAGGAATACCTGCTACATTCATGATGGTGAAAGAAGATTATATATACCGTATTAATTCTGCTGGTATTACCGCCTGTGTCGTTGTAAACGATAAAAATATAATTGAAACCTGTGATAGTGCATTGAAAGAATGTTCTCAAATCAATCAAAAGATCTCTGTTGGAGCCCCGGTTAGCGGATGGCTAGATTTTGACAGTGAGGTGATATCTTATTCCTCCGAACTCGAAAGAATTCCTTCTTCCGTGGATGATATTGCTTTGATGTATTTTTCCTCAGGAACATCGGGGTATCCCAAAATAGTATCTCATACTCAGAAATATACCCTTGGCCATTTCGTGACTGCAAAATACTGGCACAATGTCTGTCAAGATGATCTTCATTTTACTATTGCAGATACCGGATGGGCGAAATCTGTTTGGGGAAAAATGTACGGACAATGGTTATCTGAAGCTGCTGTTTTTGTCTACGATTTTGATAGATTTGATGCGACAGACATTCTTGATCTAATCCAAAAATATGGCGTTACTTCTCTCTGTGCACCGCCCACTATGTTAAGGCTTTTTGATCTGGCCGGTTTTGAGAACTATGATTTATCCTGCCTGAAAAAAGCTACTACTGCGGGTGAAGCCATGAACCAAGATGTCGCTGAAAGATTCAGAAAAGCGACAGGCATAGTGATAAGAGAAGGATTTGGACAAACAGAAACAACGGTTATGATTGCTAATCTTCCGGGCCATGAAATTAAACCAGGCTCGATGGGAAAACCTACCCCTCAATATCAGATTGATTTAATAGACCGCGAGGGAAATTCTACAAAACCAGGGGAAGTTGGGGAGATAGTAATAGACATAAGTAAGGGAATGCCTTATGGCTTGCTAGTCGAATATTATAACGATCCTGAAGGCACCAAGAGAACCATGCATGATGGCAAATATCATACTGGTGATGAAGCTTGGAGAGATGAAGAAGGTTATTATTATTTTGTGGGAAGAGTTGATGATGTCATAAAATCTAGTGGCTACAGAATAGGTCCGTTTGAGATTGAATCAGTAGTTATGAAATTACCCTATGTATTAGAGTGCGCAGTGACTGGAGTACCTGATCCTGAAAGAGGTCAGATCGTGAAAGCGTCGGTTGTATTGAAGAAAGGATATTCCGGATCAGACGCTATGGTTAAGGAAATACAGGATTTTGTAAAATCTCATACTGCGCCTTATAAGTATCCTCGAATTGTCGAGTTTATCAAGGAACTTCCGAGAACAACTAACGGTAAAATCCGAAGAGTAGTACTCAGAAATAAAGATAAACAAAAGTAGCCAATATACTTTTTATTCCAACAAATAAACCCTTCCAAAAACGGAAGGGTTTTTTCAGTGTTAAATATATTTCGAAACAGGTATAAAAAACTATGGGAACGGAAAGATTAAAATCCCCTTTATTCTTCTTGGTTTTTGGATTTTCTCTCTCTTTTTAGTTTCCCGGGCTTAGGTTTTCGAACTGAAAAACGAAGTCTCTCATTTCTTCTCAGAAGGAAGAATGCTCCCACTGCCACAAGTAAACTGAAAGCAACAACTATAAAGAATCCGTAGAGTTCACCTTGGAAGGGAACACCTGTGTTCATTCCCCAGAACGAGGCGAAAATCGTAGGTATAGAGAAAATTACCGAAATAATGGTCAACAATTTCATTGTGATATTCAAATTATTGGAAATAATAGAGGCATATGCATCCATTGTTCCAGACAAGACATCTCTGTAAATATTACACATATCAAGAGCTTGCTTGCTTTCTATTTGTACATCCTCTAGTAGCTCAATATTGTACTCATTTTCCCTCTTCTCTGCCTGCCTTACAAGTCTTTCAACAACTAAATTATTCCCTCTCAAAGAAGTGGAGAAATACACTAGTGAGTTTTCCAAATCAAGAAGCTGTATGAGCTCTTTGTTCTTAGTTGATCTGTGCAACTCCCCCTGAATACGTTGGTAGGACTTGTCTATCTGTCTCAAGTACTGTAAGAACTTTACATGGGTTAAATACATCATTTGGTAGAGAAGACGATTTCTATCCGATGTGTCCAGATTTTTAACCCTTTGATTAATTAAATTTCTGATGACGGAATTGCTTTTTAAACAAACTGTGATAATCGTAACCTCGGTTAAAACCACACCAACCGGGACTGTAGTATAGCTATAGTAATCAGAACCTTCTTCGATGACTGGAAGGTCAAAAATGACGAGTGTTTCTCCCTCCTCGGTTTCAATACGGGATCTTTCGTCTTCGTCCAAAGCGGCCTTAATTCTATCTTCGTCAGCTCCGGTAACCCTAGCTATAAGTTCAATTTCTAAATCGGTGGGGTTCTCGAGGTGTATCCACTTATTTTTAAGATTAATCCCGCCAGTAAAGTCGTTGTCAATCTCAACTAAGTTCTTTCCATTTGTTTCAAATACCTGAATCATCTGCCACCCCACGAACACTAACGGTTTTTCACTAAAAAGGGATATGTTTCGCATATCCCTTTAAGAGTTATCGTGAAACATTTGCGCACCACTCAAGTGGTGCTATTTTTTTATTCTATTAACTTTGTCCTACTTAGAGGGTCTTCCATTTTTTTCCTTCAGGAATTTTATGCCTGATCTTCTCCGAATCTTAAGAAATATGCGCCCGATAACATCGTCAAACAATCATCAAACACGGATTGCTCTTCGGGATCATCATAATCTCCACTTGTTTTAACAGTTTCTAGATACACCACTAGTTCTTCAAGTTGCTGAGCTGTTGCGTTAGGATCTCTAGAAGCTTTATCCGCTATAAATACTAGCTGGACTAGCCTTTCTCCTTTATTAATCTCTTCAGCGACCTGGGATTGTTGTGTCGCCTGGGCAGGTTTTTCTTCCTCAACTTGAGGTTTTTCTTCGCTAACTTCCATCTCAGGAAGTTTTGCTTCTTCAACAACATACCTCTCATCAATCTTAGGTGTTGTAACGATTTCTAATATTTCACTATCTGTAAGCTTGTTCGCAAGAATATCCTCTATCGCTGCGTTAATCTCTTCAATATTCTCAGTGATAAACTCATCCTGTTCTTCATTGAATATGATGACATTGGAATCCAAAGCATCCTGGAAAGAAATAAAACTTGCACGGAGTTTGTTAAACTTACCTTTATTAACGCCTGAAAGTATAGCGTTTAACAAAACATAAATGAGCCATGGAGCCGCCATAGTACCAATGACTGGAAGAGCAAACTTTACGAATGCCGTTGAGTCATCAGCAATGTTATACAAAGCGTCTACACAACCTATTGCAGCTGCTATTATACCTAAGAGAATGATAATTGAACTGAATACTTTGAAAAACTTGCTTCCCGCAGCATATGAGGGATTATCTTTTCTTGCTCCAAGGACTTCCTTTTCAGAGATGTAGTCAGATGGTTTTCCAGCCTGCTGCTCCATAAAGTGTCCCCAACCCTCATTCACCGAACGAGGCATTGTCTTGATCCGCTGATAAACTCCGCCCACATTTTCCTCATCCACTATGCCGTTTGCGTTCACAAAAGCCGTAGTATCATCGAGGTTCTGCTTAAATTTACTCATCTTCCCTGCACCGGCAACAATCAAGGCGATAATGAAACCTACCAAAATTAAAACCGTGCAAAGAGCGATTATGTAAATAGCGGGAGCCATACCTTCCCCCAAGCCCAAAAAGTCCAGGTCGTTAACCAAAATAGAACGTACGCTGTCTAGGGCATTTCTCAAACCATCCATAACCTTCTCCTCAAAGTATATATGTTTACATTATAAAGTTTAGAGGGGGCTTTTGCAACCCTTTTTTTAAATATAAATGTGCGCGCAATAAAGAACTAAAAATATAAAAGCACACTTATTTTTCGGGCATAATAAGGGTGACTTGATATAATAAAAATTTAGTCTAATTAGTATTTTATCTACTTTTCTTGGTTTATTGCATTATTTTTATTACAAAGGCATTTGATGTCTTCTTTTTAGCGCTTTTTTGTGCCTGAGAATTTTTCTAAAACTCAACAACTTTATCCTGGGACAATAAATAAATGACTTTTCTGAGGACAGTTTTTTTAAGTATTTTTTCTATTGCCAAGGTATAAACTCTCATTTGCTCAAAGTACCTTTGTTTAATCGCATCAGGGGTACTTCTGCTATACTTATAATCAACCAGCGTGACTTCTTCCCCATCCACAGACATAAGATCAATCACTCCCTGAACAATAACCTTTTCCTCGGAAAAAGTCCCTCCCTCAATTACTTCATTATACGGAAGATACATCATAAAGGGCTGCTCTCTTAAGATCTCCTTCCCTTTCATATCTCTAAACAGCTTGTTATTCAGAGCTCTGATAATTATACTATCATCTATTTCTTCTCTCTTTACACCTTGCCCTGGGATGCCTTCGAGATACAATCTATCTATTTCTTTTTTTATTTCCTCATCAGTCGTACTAGAAAAATCTATTTTTTCGAGAATTTTGTGATAAAAGGTTCCTTGTTCTGGAGTATAAGGCACCATATTGGGTAATATTCCCTCTTCTGCGCCATTCTTCTCTATCATACTCATTGATGTTGATGCTAGCTCGGTTACAGTATATTTATTATGTATCTTTGTTGCTGGTAAATGTTCATAACTATGAAAGGATATTTTTTCTCCCTCTTTTATTTCAGGAAGGGTTAATTCTTTCGTTGTTTCTGCAGCCTCTTCCGGTTCGTAGTTGTCATAATATTCCTCTCTAAAAGATGGGTAACGGGAAGATGCATATTCTATTAAGCAATTAAGTTTTGAGATGTCCTCCACCCGACCATTTGGGTCAAAATTCTTGGGAGGTTTGGCTCCGGTAACAATCAGCCGGTTCATGGCTCTGGTCAAAGCAACATATAGAATTCTCATTTGCTCCTCTTTTTCTCTTTCTGACAACCTTTCAGATATTGAAATATATGAGGGCGTTTGAATAAGCTTTCTAAGTCTTATATCCACATACTTAGTGGCTACGCCAAGGTCCTTGTCCATCAGGATATCCTTAGAATTTATCTTTCCTTTTTTAAATCCTTGATCACTGTTTGTGAAAAATACGATAGGATATTCTAATCCTTTACTTCCGTGTATAGTATTTATTCTTACACAGTTTGATCCTGACCCGGGAAGTTTGGCTTCAATGTCCAAGTCTTTGTCAACCCAGCTCAGATATGCCTCGATATTTTTATTAAATTCCTTATCCCTTAAAAACTCAACAAACGTGTTGAATGATGATATTCTTGACTCTCCCGTTGAAAGCATTTCTGCATCAAACCCTGTCTCAGTTGCAATTCTCATCATTAACGAAGCTACATCTGTAAGATAAGACTCATCTCTGTACTTCCCAATCATATCAAGTAATCTCTTCGCTTTTTGCCCGATTTCGCCTTTCGCGCTGCTAAGTGCTTGATATATATTTTCATTATTAATTTTTTCTAACTCTTGTATCTTTTCTATTTCAGAAAGCGTTTCGCTCTCATTAATTTCCTTAATTCTGTGAGTTCTAAGGGCCAATAAATCACTAGGAGAAAATTTTCCAAAAAAAGATGTCATCAGGTAGGTCAGAGGAAAGTCTTGCTCGGGATTAGAAATTGTTCTGAGAATACAATTGATCGTATTGATATCCTCTTTTTCTATTGCATCCTCCCCTCCGATTGACTCGTATGGAATACCTTTTCTTTCAAAGGCTTCAGCAAAAGGTTTAACATCTCTGTTTCTTTGCAGAAGGACTATATCCTTATATTCAATTTTTCTGCTGGCAGATATCTTTTTATCGTAAATTTGTTCTTTACACACCATGGATACAATTGCATCTGCAACCCATTCTGCCTCAGGGTCAGATTTAGCCTCTTTTCTTGGGGCATTAGAAACGGAATAAACTTCCGGCCACACGCTGTATCCGGGGTCTTCTTCTCCTCCTTCCTCTTCGCTATCCTTTTTATCAAATAACTTAACAGTTACCGGTGGTATCTCTTTATCTTCTGGGAATTCATTAAAGGCCGTCATTTGAGAGTCCTTTTTATAATTCACACTTCCAAAACTTTCTGACATTATTGCGGAAAAAACATCGTTTACAAATTTTAGTATTTTTTGATGACTTCTATAGTTATAATTCAGAGACTTTGATTCCCCTGTTTCTTTGAATTTCGCGAAAGAGTCATGTTTTTCTTTCATTATATCCGGGTCGGAATTTCTAAACATATATATGGATTGTTTTATATCTCCCACCATGAAAATATTGTTATTGGATATTCTTCTTAAAATCATTTCCTGGAGATTGTTTGTATCCTGATATTCATCAATGAATATATGCTTTTTGGATTCTGAAATCTCTCTGGCAATCTTGCTAGGTACTTCTAAGCCCTCTTTCTCTTCGGTCAATATCCTAAGAGCATATCTTTCGACGTCCGAAAAAGACATCTTATTGGCATCCTTTTTTAGCAGTTCAAATCTTTTGATTACTGCTTCGGTCAGATCAATTAGAAGGAGCATTACCTTCCTCGAACTTGTCTCAATTTCTATAACTGTTTTCTCATCCGGGAAAACCGTCTTCATTTCATTGATAAAACCCTCTACTTCTTTCATTGCAGAATTATATCTATCCCTTTCTTCTTTGTTTTTGCACTCTGCGGCTAAAATCTTTACGGGAAAATTGGAATAGGCTATTTCAATGCGTGAGCACAAATCCGACATGCTTGAGTATTCCTTTCCTATTTCTACCAACCTGTTTATCAGATTCTGATACCTATTTCCTAATTCTTTACTTAGGCTCAATTTCGCCTGGACGATTTCTTTTAATTTTCTTGCCCTTATCATAAAATTATCTATAAGTCTCTTTATCGCTTTGTTTTCTATAACATCGATATCACAGGACTCTCTCTTTTTTTTCAGTTCTTTTTCCTGGCTGGGAAAAGCTCCCGTTCGATAATAGATTTCTCTGATAATCTCTCCTAGCCTTCCGAGATTTCTTCCACTTGAAAAATACCTTGCCAAGACTAACAGATCTTGATCTTCCCGCTCAATTCCTTCGCTTATCTCTGTTTGAATAGCTTCCAAAAGAAGAACTGTTTCCTCTCCCTGTGAAAGAACCCCCAGCCCTGGATTGACCCCAATTACCTCATAGTGTTTTTGAACAATAGCATTACAGAAACTATCTATAGTCCCGATATCAGCTTGGGGCAAATCTACTATTTGTTTTCTAAGATGATCTCTCATATCCTCCGATTTAGCCCCTTTTATCCTTTCCTTAAGCTTTTCAGAAATCTTGTCTCTCATATCGGCCGCAGAATTATTAGTAAATGTAACTACTATAATCTGGCTTACGTCCACTCCCGACTCTAGATACCTTACTATTTTTTCGACCATTACCGAGGTCTTCCCACTTCCTGCGGAAGCAAACACAATCAAATCCTTGTTCTCATTAAACTCAAGGACATCAACTTGTTCTGGCTGCCAAATCGTATTACTCATTTTTATTTCCCTCTGATTTTTTTTACTATACTAGTAATCTCTTTTTTTATTGTTAACCTTTATTTTTATTTGTCTACTATAATGCATTACTCTTTATAACTATCCCTTGAATATTTCTTCTTTTAAGAAGCAAAATACTTGTTGAAAATATCCCTTGCCCCGGTATTGGTGATACTTAATCTGTAGTCCTTGTCTTCTGCCCCTGTACAGGCCCCTTTCAGAAAACAATTATCGCAACCTTTCCCTTCGTGAGGAGACTTTTCAAAGCACCCTTTATTTATTTCTACAAATGCCTCCTTGATAAGACCCTTTACCCAGTCGGTCATTTTTTCCATCTTAGACAGATCAGAAATCGGGTAAAGAGAGGTTGCGGGAACTACATCCCCTTGTTTGTCAGTTTTTAGATCAAAAGGCAAAACAGTGGAAGAAGATTTTTCTCCCGAGGAAGCATTCAAAAAACACCCCTGGTCAAGAGCCATGAAATTTTGAATATCTGTTACTATTTGTCCCTTGAAACGATAACTCTTTCCATCTTTATTTAGATTTTCTGCAAGAACCAAATATACTCCACCAGCCGGTATATATTCGGGGTGTTTTTCCCTGAGACCCATAATATATATGTATGGTTGTATTTCTATTCCAGAGTAAATATTTTTTATGTCCCCTTTAGTTGAGGCTCCTCCGGTTTTATAATCGACCACTATTGCCCTTTTTCCTTCACCCTCAATCTCAGCAACATCCACCCTGTCGATTATCCCACTTATACAAAGTTTTTTTCCATCTTCAAGACATATTCCGGAATCGGGCTTTTCTCCATATACAAAATACTCTTCAAAATGTAATGGTCTATAATCTCCTTTTCCCACATTCTCCGTAAGGTCAGAAATCAGATTTTTACACTCCTGTATTAAGTTATCGATCTTAAGTTTACTTTCGGGATCTTTGGCAAAGATTATTAGCCCCTCTGTCTTGGAAAAGGCCTTTTCAATAGCTTCATTTCCATAAGTATCAATCTCCTCCGCAGTAAGCGATTTATAATCCTTTTTCAACTTATTGATACTTCCGAAATACTCCTGAAGAACAGCATGAACAAAGATTCCTATTGACGCTGGGTCAAAACGCCCCACCGCCCTGTCCTTAACACCTAAGCCATATTTCAGAAAGAATAAATATGGACAAGCGAAAAATGTCTCAAGTGCACTTGAACTTAGCTTATAATTCCCTGAAGCTTGTTTTACAAAAAAATAGTCTGCATAGTTATTTTCATCCGGAATACATTCTTCTTCTTTTAAATTTTCCGGCAGGGACTTAATCAGTTCTTCCGGAAGACTGTTTTTCAGGGAAGAAAGATTTTCTAAAACCTTGATAGGGTCTTTTGCGGAGTGAATGCTTTCCTTGTTTGCAACATAAGTAAAGAAAGTATTGGCTGGAGAACACCCTACATTCTCCAAATCCTCTTTGGTTAGAGCATTATCCAGACTATACCTTAGAGATAATGACTCCGGCTTAATTCCTGTTATATTAATTATTTCGGTTATTCCTTCCGATGGTTTTTGCCCTTCCCCTTTTAGGTTATTCAGGGAATATCCGATATACAATTTTTTCTGAACCTTACTTATTAAATCAATAAAGTAATACCTCTCCTGCATAATTAGATCCTTCTCAGTTGGATAAACAGGCATGTTTTCATTTTCCATCATTTGAGTATCTTTAGGATTAAGCATACTCGCCCCGACCTTCCCTGATAAAAGGTTGGAAGAAGATGCCCCTATGACAAAAACAATTTTAGGTCTTGTTATATAACTAGTCGTTAAATCTCCCACGAAAACACTATCGAGGTATCTTGGTATCATTGCTATGCTTTGCTGGGATATCAATGTCTTAAGATATTGATCAAACATAGATATATCTCCCTTCTCCTCCCCGATAATCTGTTCGGCGGTAACAAAAAGCTCTTCTAAAATCTTGTTCGCCCTTATGTTGATTTCTTCTATTGTCCCTTCCTTTCTTGATTGCCCGGCCCTGTGTTTTGTCACGATGTTATTCAGAGTATCGGTTGATTCCTCAAGTAAACCCCTGCATACCGCTATGTACTCTTTAACATCCATTTGTTTTCTATTTCTAGAGTCCTCATTTACCTCTGTTTTCTGTCCTTCCTTTCTAAGCATTTCCCCCAGATATATGGTTTCAATATAGTTATATGAATCCTTTCCATCAAAGCTCTCAGTTTCTCTTTCTTCATATTTATTTAATGTCTTACTTTCAATATTCTCCATACCCTCAGATTCAAGCTTTTCTGAGGATCCAGCCCTGTCAATATTGCTTGCAGAAAACCTTTCAATTATACTAACCAGCCTTTTTCTAATGTATTCAAATCTCCCCCCTTCCGCTGAAATATCTTCTTCTTTAAAGTCGGCAAAATTAATATTATTTTTCAAAATATGATTTTCGTATAAAAATATGTCGGCCTTAACTGATCCATCCTGAGAAGTATTCATTGCAAGCCTTGAATTAATAAACAGGGGGTGTTTTATAAGCGCAATTACTTTGTCTCTCCTGTATGAAAACTTCGCAGCTTCCGTAGCCAGTAGCAAAAATGACGCGGACAGGGCTTGCGATAAGGGAAACTTAATATCTACATAACAAGGTATGTCATACCTTTCAAATATCTGGGTCATAACCGGAGCATAATCGGGAGAAGCATTGATAATATTTATGTCCTTGTATCTGTATCCCTCTCTCCTTACCAATCTGATAATCTCGTGCGCAACACCATTAAGTTCTTCATAAACATTGTTTTCGGCATACACATATACATCATCATTTATTTTTTTTGTTAACGTAACTGGCTGATATGAAAGGAGATTTTTATGCAATACATCTGCCGAACTTCTAAGTATTTCTAGGGTTTCAGTTTCCTCCCCCAGAAGTTCGTTTTGTAGATTTAAGTTGGATATTTGATTTGCGATCCTGGTTGGGAAATACCCTTCATTTGGGGCCCCTTTCCCGGAAACCATCGAAATATTTACCGATAAAGCGTTTCTTACAAAAGCCTCAAAAACTGCTAATTCCAAAACTGAAAAGTCAGAAAAGCCCGTGAAGTACACGTGTGTGTGTTTTATTTCTTCATCTGACTCCACTTGATTTTTCAACATCTCCAGTCTAGTTGCGGTATCAGTATACTTATCAAATATTTCCTTCTCGAATGCTTCTAATATCACCGCTATGTCAAAAAGCTTATCCCTAGTGGCTCCTGCCATATTTGCCGCTTTTGCCCTTATAATGTTTGCGTTATACCCATTAAGCTTCATAAGCTTCAGGGTATTGTACATGCGAACAGCAAAATTAATGTTCTCGACCACTCTAAAATAGTGTTTCAGTTCCTTTTTCTTTTCTAAAGCAACTTTTTTCACCAATAAAACCGACCCCTCGGTTCCTATAGGGGTTTTAACAAATTGGAGCTTCTTATATGAATATTTAGAAAACGAGGTTATATCAATATTAAATGAACCTACTAACCCCAATCTTTCGTGTATAAGTTTTTCTAGCGTAAAACCATAGTTTGAAGGGCATATTACCAAATGCCTTGACCCCTTAATATTATTTTTACCTATCTCGTCAATTAGCCTCTCGGTTGCCGAATTACTAGTATTCGATCTAAATGTATTAATCATTTCTCTCTCCCTATTAATATATTAATATTTATACATGAATGTATAAATTTATTAGGCGCCAAATTTCTCAATGTAAAAGCATACTAACACAAATAAAAATCTAATTCAATACCCTCAAAAAAGCATATATCTTATCCTTCCCTTCTTTCATAAAAAATGCACCCTTTAGGGTGCAAATATTACGCTTATAGCAGATTCCGTTTTCATTATACCCGGAATGTCCCTATTTCAGTACATTGTGTTTTCCAGCTAATATGTAATCCTTCTATATTTCCCGTAAACTCTCTTCTTCCCAATTTTGCTTTTCCATTCATTTTTCGCATTATGAATTTTGTTTTTCCGTGCAAATTGGGTTTTCTATGCCTATTTCTGAATTTATTTATGGAGCATAAATAAATTCGGCTGTTTCTATTTCCATTTTATCCATTACGACTATAACCCATTTTGTCAAGGGCTTTGATGCGTCAGGAGGATGAGGCCCTAGCCCTATTGAAGGAGGATTCTTATATCTTACCCTTACTATATTTTCATCAATATCCATGCTTTTTATAATGTACTTTGAACCTGAACTTGTAGTAAAACAATGCATTAAGATCATAGTTTTATCAAAATCGACATTTATCGGGAACTCCTTAAATATTTCACTATATTCAACATTGTCCCTTATGATCACTGTTCTATATTTAGGGTATGCATCCCCTCTCACATATTCCATTTCTTCGCTCGACCATGAATCTCTGGTTAGATTCTCTTCATAAAACTCATCTTTTATCCAAGTTCTATTCTCGTAAACGTCGCCATACATCTCAGCATTATAAGGAATTTTTAGCCCGGATACAATCAAACCGGTTGCCAACACAGATATGCCTATGCAGATAACTAATGTTACTCCTAAAACTAACAATTTCTTCGATTTCATTTATTACCTCAATAAATATATTATTAGCATATTGCTTGGGTTAAAACTACCCCTCTAGCTTAAGATGAAGTTGTTTTATGTCTAAAATCATCATATATGCAGAGCAATATGACAGTAATATCAGCCATTCCTCCTAAGAACAAACGTACTCTTATTTAAACACCTGCAATTTTCCAGATAAGGTTCTTTAAGCCAATCATATTCTTCTTCCATATTTGAAATAATTTTCACGCATGATTCAAAGTCCCCGATATTTCTATATAATTCAGCCAGAATTATTTTGCGTTTTGAATTGTTGGTCTCTTTTAGCATCTCTATCAATTTTTTGCAGTTGTCAATGTATTGCTCTGAGTCCACGCTGAGGGGGTCATATCCTCCATATGTCCCATTTGCTGTGTGCCACATCTTTAGTCGGTTACTTTCTTCACATCCATTTTTCAGCTCGATCTTCTTTTGGTAATCCTCCACACTTAAGAAAGTAGCACCTTCTAATTGATTACAATACTTCCAAAATTCATCCAGATTTTTTGTCGAAAATAATATATTCGCCAAATCATTAACAAATGTTTCCTCATTAAAATCAAAAATAGTTCCGCATTTATGGCACTTGGTTTCATTCGGATGATAGGGAAAGAATGGGGCAACCTCCATACAGTCCGAGTATAAGATTGCTCGAAAATTGTTTCCGGATGATGTACTTCCGACTTCTACTCCCTGTCCACAAACAGGGCATGCGTATATTAAATTAGGCCCTGGCATCATTTTTTTCTCCTCCCTTTTTTAAATTTTTATTCCCCTTGCAGTTCCCACGTAGATTTATAGGAATTTGTATCCTTTCCATATTTAAATTATTTATATATTGGGAACGTGGAAAGCGTGCGGTTATCAAAGATATGGTTGATTTGCATTCTTTATCTGTTGATTTTGCTTAATATCCTAGAAAGTCTTTTAGATATGTCATCTTTTTCTGTTATCGATTTATCCGGATTATTGTATATCGATTCCATAATGAATCTCATTTCATCAACCTTGAACAACTTAGTGTCTAAATAAAATCCCTTAGGAGTCTTCACTATTGGATAACCCACTTTTTTCAGAAACGCTATGTTGCGCCCAACCGTTTTTCTGTCGCAAGGGTAGACCCCTGAAATATCTTTTGCTATTTGGATCTGCGTTATGGGATGGTCTTTGTCAGTATCTGTTTCTAGAATTTTTAGTATTAAGATTATCAAATATTTTTTCGTTTCCATTCTTTACCTCACTATCTATATTATACGATATTCTTGTACCAAAAATAGCCCTCTAACTTGAGACGCAGTTGTTTTATATCTTAAATCATCTGATATGCAAAAGGAAATATTGAGAAAAACGTTCATTGCCAACTGGTGAGCTCTTTCAAGCGACAAAAAATGAAATGATGAAGAAGACCTACTCTAGGTTTATAATTTTAGTATTATTTATTTTTCCGTCCCGCCACTCTATATCAACTTGCTTATTATCCTGAGTTCTGAGACCCGTTACTTTCCCCGATTTCCAATCACTTGGAAGAGCTTTTATGCCCTTTGCTGTTAAGCTCTGGAGAAGTAGCTCATTAATACCTGCAAGTGTGCCGAAATTACCATCAATTTGAAAGGGAGGATGCGCAGAAAGAAGACTGAAATATGAGCCACCTCTTTGCCCTCTTTTAGCGTATGTTGGCCTGAACTGCTTTTTAAGCAATTCATTTGCCTTATCTCCTAGTCCTAAACGAGCATATAGACAAATCTTCCATGCAAGACTCCACCCTGTCCCCTCATCTCCTCTGATTTCAAGAGATCTTAAACACGCTTTCATCAAAGTCTCGTTCCCTTGAACTTCCTTTCCTGGGTACAATCCATACAAATGGGATACGTGTCTATGGTTGATGTCCGCTTCTTTTAAATCGGAGGACCATTCAGCTATTCTTCCATCCTCGTTAACTCTGTATCCCTGAATTTTTCCATTAATATCTTTCACTCTTTTCAAAAGATTATTATCTTTACCGTATTCCAGATAGTATTTAAACAGTTCTCTGATAACAGCAATAGTCATTGCAGGCGCTTCATCGATAGAGTACCTGTTTCCGTTATACAAGTACGAATTCTCAGGGCTGATATCCGGGCCGGAACACAATTCACCTTTTTCATTTTCATATAGATAATCCAGATAAAACAGTATTGCCTGTTCCGCAACAGGTAATATTGTGTCATCTAGTAATTGCTGATCTTTCGAATAGGAATAAATATCAAACATTTGGTTAACCAGCCACCCAGACGTAGCCATAGATAAAGAGTAGGAAGCTGAACTAAATTTAGTCTCCCCACCCACCGGAGAAGAATGAAAACTGGAATCGCTGTTATGCCCCAGGAAAAATCCATCCATATCAAACATTTCCCTGCAACTTTTCCTCCCAGAGTACATTAAGTTTTTAACAAACCTTAAAAATGGAAGGGCGCACTCGGAAAGGTTTGCTGACATTACCGGCCAATAATTCATTTGTAAATTTATATTCATAGTATAACCGGAGCTCCACATAGGTCTTCTTGCCCTGCTCCAAATGCCCTGCAGATTTGCTGGAAGCGCCGAGTTTTCCCGGGAGGATGATATCAATAGATATCTCGAAAAGGCGTATAAAGTCACGATCAGCGAATCATCCTGGTCCCTTTTCTTCAAAGCAAAATTAAGATTACTTGGGGATTTAGTAACTTGATTTATTTGAAAACTTGTTCGTGAAAACAAACGGGTATAATCATCAATATGTTCTTTAAGACACCCTAAGTATCCTTTTTCGTATGCCATATCTACATTTTTACTTACACGATCTATTAGTTCAGTTTCAATTGATTTATTTGATGTAGCATTTACAATGTTGTTCGTAAGGGTTTTGAGAGACTCCGTATTTGACAGGCCTATTTCAGTCATCGAGGAATAATATATAGTCATATAAGTTGCATCTGCGATTCTCAGAGTTCCGCTAGAATGATATATCTGAGATGCATCGGTATCAATCCTTATTGCTAGAGCAAATGCTTGTCCCGGTTCATCCTTGTCATACTGAATGGGCTTTTTCGAAGGTAATCCATAGTAGACAATGTGCGAAGGGGCTCTGCCAATAACTGTAAGCAGCTTTTCCTTGTATTGTATGGTTGTGGGATGAGTAGAAAGAAATCTTATTCTGAATAATGACTTCTGAGAGCAAGTAATTTTTTTGACAAAAACATTGCTTGGGTTACTTACAAATGATTCTTCCTTATATTCTTTATCGGCTAATACATATGAGGAAGATAGTACGGATGTCTCTAAATCCAATACCCTTTCATACTTTCGATAGCTCCCCCAGCCCTTATCAATAGTCAATTCACCTACAGGGATATAACTCTCACATTCCCGCCCGGATATTTTTTCTTTAACAAGCTCTTCCGCCCTAGAAAAATCCTTCTTATTTAATGCATCCCGGATTTCCTCCAGACCTTCCTTCCCACACTTCTTTGGAGTTTTAGTGGTCTTATTCCCTGACCACATTCCCTCATCGTTTAGAACTATGGAATTGCTTATCGCACCACAGTTATCCATTATCCCAATGATTCCATTCCCCTGAGGATAACAATCTTCAAACCTTTGTGCTTTTGTTTCTGATCTCAAGAATAAATTCATTTTCACCTTCCAAGAAATTTTTGTTTGCCACTTTTAATTATATCTTAATATCGCTTATCTTTGAATATATAAATGTTATTCCTATTAAACACTCTAATACTTTACTTAGTACAGATTGTTTACAACATCCTTTTCTTTAAAAAAGGGACCGTATGGCCCCTTAAATACTATGTATTACTTCTTTATCTCTTGGTCTATTCGGACTTCTCTCCGTCATCGCTAGGTTTTTCGTCTTCCTTCGCTTCTGGCAAATCTTCCGTTTCGACTGGTTCTTCTGAAGCAGTAGCTACTTCTTCTGTTACGACTGGCTCTTCCGGAGCCGCAGGTACTTCTTCTTTTATTTCCTCTGCTTTCTTAACAGGCTTCTTCTTGGGAGCTTTTGCTTTGGGAGCTTCGGTTTTTTCTGTTTCGCTTACCTCTTCTGCTTCGGCATTAACTTCAGCTTTTTCTGTGGCAGGGGCTCCACTCCCTTCAACTTCTTCTTCTGAAAAGCTTTCGCCTTTTTGTTTTTTCTCTTTCTTCTCAAATATTATCTCTTTTCCAAAGGTAAGATCTTCCCATTTAGCCTGTGTTTTCTCGCCATGTGCTGAAAATCCCAATACTTCTTTAAATAATCCAACCAGGGTTGCAAGAAACTTTGCATTAAAGAAAAAGTACGTTCCGCCGGCAAGCATTAATAATCCAGAGAAAAACCCGGCCCAGTCATAAGCACGGGCTCCGACGGCGCTTCCCCTCAGCTTTCCAATAGCTCCAGCTACAAGCGCTGATGAAAAAATATCATTAATTGCGATAACTAAAAAATATACCAAAGTGTAAGTTGCAATTAATCCGAAAACTATATCGAACTTCTCATTTCCTTTTCCTCTGATATAGCCAATGGAAATTAAGCCCCCAAAAACAAATAGCCAAAGTGTGTAACTTGTAAAATTATTGATGAAGCTATAGAACCACGCTGTAAACGGAAAAGCGCCCGCATTTACGGCATCTGATATAGGTCTAATCAGAAAAACGACTAACAAAAATATCGCCAAAAGAACTAAATAAGAAACCCCAGTTCTAACTCTGTTTTTAATTGTAAACATAATCATACCCTCCAATCATATTGGCTTAAGTATAATAAATAAATACACCATATATCAAGGATATTAGATAAAAAATGTCATTTTTTAACCTTTCTGGCATTATATTTGGGGAAATATACAGGTATTGGAGAAGAATGTCCTTTTAGAATTGTTCTTGCATTAATGTGGGGAAAAATCAGGTTTTTGTTTTCGGGAAAGAATCGGGGTCTTTGTTTACTTGCTCTTTACCCTTGGGATAGGAGTTAGTTCATTAAAAAAATCTTCTCCGTGGTATTTTAGAAATGCTCTTCCGACAATTTCCTCAAGGTCTCCTAATATTCCGGTACGGCTATCAGTTGATTGAGTCCTGTGGTCCCCAAGAAAGAAGAATTGCCCTTCAGGAACTGTCATAAGTTCAAGAGTTTCTTCAGCATGCGGTTCGATGTCATCCAGATAATCCTCGATTAATCTTTCTCCATTAAGATAGACGCTATACTCCCCGCTCGAGTCTTTCTTTATTTCAACAGTGTCTCCCGGGAGTCCGATAATTCTTTTCACAAGATATTTATTGTCTCCATCTTCGTCTATTAAATCAGATTTAAAAACTACTACATCACCATAACGATAATTGCTCAGTTTAAATAGCAAAACTCTATCATTTGTATATAAGGTTGGCTCCATCGATGGTCCTTTGATCGGGACAGTCGCAAACAGAGCTTGGGAGAGTAAATATGCAATAACCATGCATACAAAAATAAAGCCCACAATAAATAGGCCTTTCTTAATGAATTTGCCCCAAGGAGATTTGCCGCCCTGCTCAGGAATCGGAGGATTTATTTCGTTAACTGGTAAATTATTCTCTTGCATACTCTTTGTTCTTTATACCTATATTTCTTGCAATGTATTTTTTTCATAAAAGCGGATTTTTATATATGCCTTATTATATTACATAACACCTAGTTTTTCTCTAATATTTTAGTGAAAAACAAGTGTTGTATTAAATGAACAATATATTGCCAACAACTAGGTTTCTTCCTTTTATTGCCAAAGCCTTAACAGTTGACCACTTAGTTAAAGGCTTCATGTTGCTGTCCTTAAAATCCTGGATGCTGAATTGATAATCAATAAATAAAGTGTTATCAGCTTTAAGCTGTTTATTTGCTTTATACTCAAATATCTCTTTTTCAATGAGACAAGACAATACAACTTCAGCGACTATTCCTTCAGGAGAACACAAATCAATTTGCAGTATCTTCGAGTTGTCCTCGATTCCGCTTGTATCAAAACGATATGTCTTCAAGCCTTCTGTATGGCTAGCTATTCCTTTTGCTCCCGAAAGGGTAGTTGTCATAAAAATACCTTCTCCGAAAAGTACCTGTCCATTATGTTCTTCGACAAATTTATCTATTCCCTCGGTAGTGTTATACACAACTACAATTTTCTTACTCCTGCCGGTATCTTCAGCTGGGCATACATCGTAGTCTTTTAGTTCAATATGTTCAACAAGGGAAGAAATAACAAATCCGTTCGTGTACTTTACTTCCGCAAATACAAATAATGGGTCAGTTTCAATATATGTTTCAGGAGAGGCTATATACTCGTTATATGAAATAGAAAGAGCCTTAACTTTTCTCCAGTCTCTTAAAGTATGGTTGTATTCTCCGCTGTTGTAATAGACAGTTACTGAATCGATAATAGAGCTAGGGTCGCAATCGATATCAAAATATATCTTGCTCTCCTCATTAATTCGTATTTTAAGCTCGGGTCTCAAAGGAACCGGATATCCGTTAAATACTGAAGAAAGCCAGGATTTGAAGGAATTATATGCTGGGAAATCCAGAAAGTCTCCTGCCCCCGGACTAAAGATTGTAGTAATTTTATTTTCTGGGAATAAACCCTGAAGATTTCTTACCCTGTCTATATCCGTTTTCTTTGCGTTTGTTCCTATGGCGATAAGCGTAGGAATTTTAATGTTTTTAGCATACGCAACCGCGGCAGCAGAAGAAAGCCAACTCATTCTTTCCTCCGTAAGATGTAAGTCGGAGGTCTCTCCGAACCTGTTGATGGAGAGATATTCCCTGTACCCCGACCCGTTAAATAAAGCTAATCCAAGAACCTCTGTACCCGTTCCTACAACCTGCATCCCAATTTCCGAGGAATCTCCCAAAGTCAGAATAACCAGTTCGGTATCCGGTTTCATTTTTTCAATAAAAGCTATCGTTCTTTTTATTATTCTTGAATACAAAAATTGATTGGTCTCATATGGAGTAGTAACTATTCTGTTTAATCTATCCCCCGCAATCCAATATTCCCCAAAAGAAAGGCTTTCCGGAAATTCAGTTTTGAAAGAGGATACGCCGGAGATATCCGGAGAAACCACACAATAACCGTTTGATACTAGGTCCTCTAAAAGCTCCCTTGATGTAGGCTTTGAATACTCTCCTATAACCAGTATGGTCTTATTGCTTACCTCTTCAAGCGGACACAACACCTCTACTGCAACTCTCACCTTCCCGTCTGGCTGCTCAAGCGCAGTAAACCTATACTGGGAAAATAAATGATCCGACCTTCCATCACTGATAAGGCTGATTTCCAAATCCAAAGCGTAAGGGTCAAAGTCTTTCCATAATGTTTGTGGAGTTACTATCTTATATTCCATTAATTGAGATTCCTCCGAGCTTTGAACAAACATGTTGTCTCACTCGATATATTCTTAATGGTAATACACTTCCGGCTATTTTTCCACTATCCTGAAAAATTACCAGTTTATATTTCCATTTCCTAAACTTTAAAAGGTTAATTATCTGCTTTTCCAGTTTTTCTCTCTATGATCTCTTCTACGAGTTTCTGCAGTTCAACAAAAGGAATAATTAAGGCTGAAAGCCCCAGTGCTACCCCCCATTGAGTGCCATTAAGCGGGACAGCATCAAATATTGCTTTTGCAACAGTAGGAATAACCAGGGGAACGATTGTAAGAATTGCGCCTACTATAAATGCGAGATTTAAGAATCTGTTCTTGAAGGGATTTCTCGCAAACAAACTGTGATTTTGAGATCTTAGGTTGTAAGCATGGAATAGTTGGATCATACATAAGGTAATAAATGCCATAGTCATTGCAACCCCATGATTTCCGTTTCCTACTCCGGCTACATATTCTCCAAAAACAAACGAAGCCATTACAAGAACTGACTGCATAACACCTTGGATTAATATATCCAAGCCGGTTTTGCCGGCAAATAAACTTGAGCCTGGCTTTCTAGGTGGATACAACATGACGTCCGATTCGGCACTTTCTGTTCCAAGTGCAAGTGCGGGAAGACTATCAGTAACCAGGTTAATCCATAGTATCATTACTGGAGTCAGTATCGTAATATTTCTTCCTGCAATAGCCGAAAGAATTACTGTTGTGATAAATAAACACACAACTTCAGCGATATTAGCGCTCATAAGGTACTGTACTGCTTTCTTGATGTTGGAATATATCTTCCTTCCCTCTTCTACTGCAGCAACTATTGTAGCAAAGTTATCATCAGCTAAAACCATGTCTGATGCACCTTTACTAACATCAGTACCAGTTATTCCCATACCGATTCCGATATCTGCTTCATGAATTGAAGGAGCATCATTTACCCCATCACCGGTCATTGCCACAACTTTATTAATTGATTTGAATCCTTTTACTATTCTGACCTTATTCTCTGGGCTTACTCTTGCGTACACACGGATGTTATCTATTTCCTGAATGAACTCTTCATCACTCATATTGTCAAGGTCAGCTCCGGTTATAGCCTTCTTTCCTTCCTCCAGTATCCCTATTTCAGCAGCAATTGCTTTAGCTGTATCCATATGATCTCCAGTAATCATAATTGCGGTCATACCAGCTCTCTTGCATACAGCAACCGCATCCTTTACCTCCGGTCTTGGGGGGTCGATCATTCCGACTAACCCGACAAAGATCATATCTTCTTCAATAACTTCCAGCTCAAGGTCTTCATATTTAACTGCAACTGCGAGGACTCTCAATGCCTTGCTTGCCATCTGGCTGTTTGCTGACAGTATTTTCTCAATATCGCTGCTGGTTATGCTTCTGACATTTGAACCATCATAGATTTTACTGCACTTCTTGATTAATATATCTGGGGCACCCTTTATGTGAGCGACTTTTTTATCTCCCACCATATTTACAGTGGACATAAGTTTTCTTGTGCTGTCAAAAGGTTTTTCATCTACTCTTTTATACTTTTCGGAATTTCCCTCAAACCCAACTTCTTTTGCATATGCAACCAATGCAGTCTCAGTTGGATCCCCAATAAGAACACCTTCCGATTCTTTGGTGTCGTTACACAAAACCATTCCTCTTAATAGCAGATCCGAACCCTCTGTCATCATTACCTCAGCAGAGGTATAATTTCCATTTTCAGGGGTATAGAGCTCCTTAACTGTCATCTGGTTAAGTGTAAGTGTTCCCGTTTTATCCGAGCATATTATTTCACAGCATCCCAGCGTTTCTACGGAGGGAAGATTACTTACTATTGCCTTTCTTGCGCTCATTCTTTTCACGCCGATAGATAATACGATGGTAACAACTGCGGGAAGCCCTTCAGGAATTGCAGCAACTGCTATTGCAACTGCTATCATGAATGATCCGATAATGCTATCCTCAATAGGAGCAGACTTATCTCTGAAAAGCAAATTGAAAATGAAAATAACGACAGCGATTGCTATAACTCCAAAGCTCAATATCTTAGCTGTCTTTGCAAGCTGTTGTTGTAAAGGAGTTTTGTCGTCTCCTCCGGAGGAAAGCATCTTGGCAATCTTTCCAACTTCTGTACTCATTCCTGTGGCAAATACCACCCCTTTTCCTCTTCCATAACTAACTATTCCCGAGCTATAGCAAAGATTCGTCCTGTCTCCTAGAGGTGGGTTCTCGTTTTCAAGTTCCCCAACGTGCTTTTCGGAAGGAACGCTCTCTCCGGTTAAGGCTGCTTCCTCAATTTTCAAGGAAACGCTTTCTATAAGTCTAATATCCGCAGGGACTATATCCCCGGCTTCAAGGACTATCACATCTCCAATCGCAATTTCCTCGCTCTTAATACTCATTTGAATCCCGTCTCTAATAACCTTAGCATCCGGCTTATTCATCTTTTTTAGAGCATCCAGTGCTTTCTCAGCATTACTTTCCTGTACCAAACCGATTACCGCATTCATTATGACGATAAGTAAAATCAGTCCACTGTCAATTAAATCAGCGTAGTGACCATTGATTACCGCCATGATTCCCGAAACCAGAGCTGCGACCAACAGGACTATGATCATCATGTCCTTTAACTGCTCAAAAAATCTTTGAATCAAGGTCATTTTCTTCCCTTCATCCAACGCATTCTTTCCATACTTTTGAAGCTTTGCTCTAGCCTCTTGTGAGGTCAATCCAAGCTCTCGAGATTCGAGCTTTTGAAAAACATCTTCGATTTTTGAATTGTAAACGGGCTTTTCCCCCGCCCAAATTTCTGTTTGCAGATCCTTCGTCTCTTCAATTTGCTTTTTAGGTGCCATTAATACCATCCTCGGTAAAGATTCGGGATTTTTTTCCAGTCCCGTCTGGAAATTTAAATATTCAATTTATATTCCCAGCATATTACTCGTAAAATCCTGAAAAACTCAGGAAAATCAGAACGTTTTCTCTGGGATAATTATCAGAACAAACTACACCTTGTATTTTGTCCTAAGCATTTTTTTGTTTCTTTTGACCCTCTCTAGACTCTCCAAAACAGAGGGGTGCCACATCCTTTTTAAGAATACAAAAAGCGAATGTATCTTCTTAAACCCTCTCGGATTAACCTCGCTCATTTTAGCATAGTTAATACCTATACTGTCAAATATATTTAAAATCGCGTCCGTACGTGAGAGGAAATCGGAATATTCAAGGTCATTTTCTCCCCATGCTTTTTCCGCAACCACAAGCAACCGAGGATAGGTCATATACTCTACCTTTTCTATATCAGCAACAAATTCCGTCCAGAGAGGAGCCTCCAATCCGAGGATATTATTATCGTTAAACCCTTCCTCCAGGTGAGAATATTTAAAAGTCTTTTTCAAAGGAGTCATTCCGTAAGGATAATCCAGATAGTAGCTGAAAAACGGGGAAATCACTCCCTTGTGTCCCCCATTAATATGTTTCAAGGCCGCTTCCTTGTTTTTGCCATTTTCATTCCAAAAATGAACAACTATATTCTTCCCGACATTTGAAGCAACCATGCCATCATTCCAATTTAATACGGTCTTTCCCTTCTCCTCCGCATAAGTTGCGATTTTCTCCATAAAATATGCCTGGAGTTCATCCTCATCCTTAAGTCCCGCCTCATCCATTGTTTTTTGACAATCTTTACAATTCAGCCACTTAGTACGAAGAGCTTCGTCCCCTCCTAGATGAATATATTTGAAAGGAAAGAGATCTATAACCTCGTCTAGTACTCCTCTAAGAAACTCCTGTGCAATTTCCTTACCGGCACAACAAACATCCTCATGAATTCCGAATGAGTCCTTAACCTGGGTCTCATTACCATCGCACGAAAGATATGGGTAGGCGGCAATTGCTGCGGAAAAATGTCCTGGAATATCAATTTCTGGCATTACATCAATTCCAAGAGAGGCTGCGTAATTTACTACATCTCTGATTTCATCCTTTGTATAAAAGCCTTCGACTGGTACGTTATCCCCGCGGGTTCCCTTTCTTTTTGACCCAACTTCAGTGAGTTTCGGATATTTGTCGATCTGAATTCTCCAGCCCTGATCCTCGGTAAGGTGCCAGTGAAAAACATTAAGCTTTATTTTAGACATTGCAAGTATTTGCTTTTTTATCTCTTCAATAGTGAAAAAGTGTCTGCATGTATCCAGCATATATCCTCTGAAAGGATATTTGGGGAAATCCACAATCTCTATGTGCGGCAGTTTTCCCGAAGCTCTAAGTTGCTCAAAAGTTCTTTGGGCATAAATATGTCCCCTTTCGGTAGATGCATAGGACTTAATTCCTTCCGGACCGATAGTTAACCTGTAACCCTCTTGTGGATGAGCCTCGAACTCTCTTTTTATCTCACTATCTGCATATTCAAAGGTATCATCAGACAAAACAGAAACTGATACCGGATTTGGTATTACTTTTATCATTATTCCCTCTCCAAAATATTTTTTCAAGGAGTCGTGCTCCCAGTTGATTTTTTTATTTATTGGTTCCAGCTTATTATTTTGTTAACCGGCTAAATGAACCGTGCTCATCTTTGATAGATTTATTGCTTTTTTCTAGTTTATTGTTTAGTTAACCGGTTGAATGAACTGTTCTCCCCTTTGATAGATTAATTGTTTTTCCAGCCTTTTATTTAGTTAACCGGTTGAATGAACCGAATATTTTACTAGCTGTTTCGCAAGCGTCCACACTGTTTGTAGTTGAACCAACCGAAAATTTAACTAGCTGTTTCGCAAGCGTCCACACTGTTTGCAGCTGAACGAACCGAATATTTAACTAGCTGTTTCCCCAACGTCCAAACTGTTTGCAGCAGGCACGGCATAATCATTCTCACTGTCGGTAATTGATATACTTTGTATATATAGGGTTCCTGTTTTGGCTGCTCTAGTTACCTCAAGCTCCAGTATTATTGAATCTTCTTCAATGGCTATAACTCCATCCATACTATATATAATCAGGGAAACCTGAGTGGAACCTGTCCATTGTTCGACTAAAGAAAATCCCGCTTGTTTTATCTCAACGCTATTAATGGTGACATCACTTGTGCTTTGAACAATCATTCTGACTCCATACACCGGTCCGGATTTTGAAAGACCGGATGCCCTTACAGAAACGGTTGTTTTTCTGTTTTCAACTGATTTCTTCTCCATTTGAATTCGAAAAGCGGTCTGAACCGGGACACTATAAGTTACGCTATATGTAAAATTAACCGATACTTTTTCATAGGTTATCTTCATAACAGCATTTTCCGATGTAATCGAACTATTAAAGCCGGTTACCATGCTTTCGGTAATATTTTTAATCTCCGAAGTCCCGTCAGAATAATATACCTTTATCTTCGCATTTTCATAGTTTATTGCTTCATCAAGGGCATAGAATTCCTTAAGTCCCCCTGCAACAACCTCAATTGACTCTACTCTCAGAGCCTTGGGTTGACAGGCAGAAAGTGCCAAGGAAGACAGGCAAATGGTTATTATCATTAAAACTAATAGTGCAAATTTAAATTTCAATTCCAATCCTCTATTATAACTATTCAAGTATATTTCATCTCATTATTTTCTTATCCATTAATATATCTGGCAAATAATACTATGTCGGTTAAGGAACTCTTGCCATCAGAGTTGAAATCCATTATATATGGTTTATTTTCCCCGGCAATTACTCTTGAAGCCATTGAATCCAGATCGGTTTGAGAGACCTGTCCATCTCCATTTGAATCCCCGAATACCTGTATTTCAAAGTCATAAACATTGTATCCTGCTTCGTTAGTAAAAACTACTCGGTCCCCCGTCCTTAGATTCCTGGTTGATAGTGGATTAAGGGTAGCCCCGTTTTTATCGGTTATTTTTTTGGTGAGATAATCTGCAAAAGTAAATCTATCATTCAGTTCTACCAGGGTTTGATTTGTGGTTCTTACTGCTATAATCCTATTACTCTTTTTGACTTTTATTTCTGAGGAATCCTCCCCTTTCAGAGTGTTATCATCATCAGCTCTAACTTCTATTGTGAAACTTGTTTTCTCTCCCCCAACGTACCCTTCCACAATTACAGATTGCATTCCAGATACGGTTGGGTTGTATGTGATTTTTAGCTCTTCCGCAATATCGCTTCCGGAAATAGTCTTGTTATTAAGCCCACTTTCATATTTCAGCGTAACCTGCATTCCTAAATAATCGATTGCCTCTCCGTAACCATACACCTTCTTTTCTGGGGCTTGATTAACGGTAATCTGTTTTACTATATCAGATACATGAACTGTCAAAGTCCCAAGGCCCTCCTGGAACCAGAACAAGACTTCCTGTTCGCCTATTGCATTAGCATCATAGTCATGTTGATAGCTTTGGGAGGCGAGCTTAGTGTTGGCTCCGTTTGCGTAAATTGCCCTTACTTCGACCTCTAGCGGGTCTCCATATCTGTACTCGGTCTTAGCAGGTATTATAGAGAGACTCTTAACATAGTTGCTTACCGAACAATTAACCGTCCAAGTCCTAAAAATATCTTCCATTTCATTATAGTATCTTAATGTAATGACTTGAGTTGCGGTTAAATTAGTTGGGTTAAATTCGGGAGAATATGAGAAACGCGCCCCACCGTAGTTTTCATCGGTATATGCGCCTGAACGCATGTGCATTCTAAAAAGACCTGTCTCAGGAGCAAAAGGATCTCCATACTTATAGTTTGCATCCGGAGGACTTATCATCTCAATATCCGAGAAAACATCGACTATTTCCATCTGGAAATTCTTCGTTAATGTTGTCCCCTCAAAAGAATATGTGAGTTTTACCGATTGAACTCCCAACCTTTGACTATAATTCGAAATTGTATTATATGAATTATCGGCGTTTTTAAATTCAAGAGAATACGATAGTGGAACAACTGGGATATCTCCTCGCTTCTTCATAGAAACGTAAACGGTCATATTCAAAGCTTCGCCGTATCTTACTGTTTGATCGGGAATATCTAAAACATACTGTGCCACATCCGTTATTTTAATCTGAATCTCCTTAAATGTATCTAGATACCTTGCTCCGTATGTTTGCACCCCTCCCACAAGTTCGGGGTCAAAGACTGTCTCCATCGCCTGACTAACAGTCACTGTACTGTCTGCGAATGTTTTCCTGATCCTAAGGGAATATGGGGATATTGAGGGAGCGTCTGGCCCAGACACATACTCGAACTCGGCAACTTCTTCAGGGTCTACGGCTACATAGTTTTCTCCGCTAGGTATTACGATTTCCCAGGAAGTAACGGGCTTAAGTCCTCTTGCAATAATATTGAATTCTTCAAAACGTTCCCTATCATTGGTTGTCACATTACCATCTACAACTGTACTGTACTTGGTGTAACAAGTAAAAAGTATAGATTGTTGAGTATTTGAAAAGCCTTCAACGTAAACTAACTCATTACTAAAGCCTTCCATTTCATACCAAAAATTGGGAGTAGCTACTTGATCCTTTATCTCTATTCTTGAGCCCGACCCCTGGTCAAAGTATACCCTAAAGTTTAAATCATCATGTTGTTCAAAATAGTGATAAAAATTGGGATCATCCTTCCCTTCATATGCAAAAGAACCTGCCATTTTAACTTCAACAACTACTGGATCAGCTTCCAAAACATTGTTTCCGTTCGCAGCATCCGTATACGTTACTCTTAATAAATGTTGGCCTCTGATATTCCCGTTATATCCTGTAAACGCAACGTTAGGAGAGTCAAAGTCCTCCGTTCTTACAGTAGAAGACGCCATATTTAATGTCAATTGCTCGGTATTATTAAAAGCCGAACCAAACGCATATATGTTTTGTCTTGGACTATATGAGATGCTTGATACAATATCATTAACATTTACGGTGTATTTTATTTCTAAGGCGTTAGCAAAGAATGGATCAGAAAATCTAGCGGTTAAGGTTTGTGCGCCCAAAGTTCTCGGATTATATCCCGTAGTAGAACTTGGATTTACATCGTAGTTTACAACAGCCCCATTGCTAAAAGTTACTTTAAACTCTCCACGCTCTCCTTCAAGATTGCTTAACGCATCGTTGTAAATATAATTGGTCTTCGGCATTTCGGAAAATTCCAGTTTGACAGCATAACGGCTTACTTGCACATAAACAGACTTTGTTTGCCCCATGTATGTTAGATTAATGGTTTTTGTTCCCTCAACTGCTGAATTATAATTTCCAAGCATATCGGCAGTAACGGGGATGGTAACTTGGGATTCTCCTGTTATTGTCACCTTCAGGGTAATATAGTTTAGATTGATTAGTCCATTTTGTCTTATCTTGATTGGATTTTGAGATTGAGTAACATCGATAGTTACTTCCGAGTCAACTACAGTAACGGCACAGGTATCCTGGTATGTTACCCCACTTACTGTGATTGAAACGGTGATAGTGGTAGACCCTGCGGTTACTCCCGTAACAAGACCGCTCGCCACATCCACTGTTGCGATTTGTGGATTTCCCGAGGTGAAGCTTGGGGTAGAAATCCCCACATTTGTTGCATCTAAAGGAACTAATGAATAATGAAGGGTAAGGGTCTTGTCTTTTATTATTCTCGCCGTTTCCTCCTCTAGGGTAATTCCCGTTAAAGGTTTTTCTTCATATACCGTTACTAAAAGGGAAGAATATATCGATGTTCCATTGATTGTAGCCGTTATTGTAGCTGTTCCTGCCTTAAGACCGTTAATCTTTGCGCTCCTGTAATCCGTACCTTGAGCAAACATAGTGATGGCGGCAACAGTTGGATCAGATGAGGTAAATATCACTCTTTGATAGGTCGAACCCGAAGGAGAAACTGTTACAGAAATTGTCTCTTCAGCGCTTTTTAATAATCTGGAGTCTCCTCCACTAAGAGTTGGTGTTCCTACGCTTGTTACGGCCACAAGCTCGGAGGGATCATAAATCAAGTTAGGCAGAGGCGTATTAGTTTCATATTGCGGATTCCCAGTTCCTCTATATTCTACTACTCCATCCACTCTTAGGAATATGCTTTGATTCTCCCCTCCTGCAAGGTCAATTACGTCATAAAGCCCGGATACATTGCACTGCCCCGAGGTGTTGTCCCCTGCGGCACTAACTGTTCCGTTTTCGAGTATAGATAAAATGTGTCTTGAACCGGCTGCGATTTTTACACTAGTTGAAAAGGTGCTAAGATTTACTGTGTATGGGAAGTTTCCAATAATTAAAACTTCTCCGTTTTCCCTTAAAACAAAGGTGAAACTATCTCCTGCCGCTACCTGTATTGCATCGGTTATGCTACTAACCTCACATTGTCCACTTGAGTTATCCCCAGCTGCGTATACCTTTCCGTCCGATGCAACCCCCACTATATGTCTTGCCCCGGCAGCTATTCCTATAATATTTGTCCAGCTACCCACTTGAAGCTGGTAATAATCGTTCAATCCTGAAGCCATTACCACCCCATCAGAAAGAAGGGCATATGAAGTATAATCGCCGGCAGCAATTTCCTTAACATTTATCCAACTATCAACGACCGATTCCCCATAATAGTTTTCACCGAAGCTCCCTACAGTCATGTCTCTATATAACGCCAGAAGATGTTTTCTTCCTATTGCGATCATCGATACATCCTCTTCGCCATTGATTCCCCAAATACCCGTAGTCGCCGATCCCGAGGAAATAACATTTCCTCCGTTATCAATTCCGATGCTTATTTGTGGCCCGGCAAAGACTCTGGCAAGAGCCTGTGCATCCGAGTTTAAAATATCCTGCCAAGTATACGCTGTTCCATTTGTCACGCTCACCGGCCCATATGTCTTCTGTTTGCCTTCAGCGTCCGTTACAGTCCATCTGATTTTTGCAGGCTGAGTTTCGGAGATAAAACTACCAATATAGAAGGAACTAGTCAAAATATTCCCTTTATCTCTTGCTACAAAGGGACAATCAAAGACCCTATCCCCAAGTGCATATTTTGCCTGAAAATCCGAAAGGTTCAGATTATTAGTTGCTATTACTGTATCTCCTGCCGTAAGTAAATCAACCTTGACATTTGCAAGATATGATAAATTAATGGTGTCGGTAAACTGGATTTCGGCTCTTATTCCTGCCCAGTCGGTAGCGTTATAAAATACCGCAGAATTTACTTTTATCTTGTTATCGAACTCCCCATCCGGAATAACCGGTTTATTATTCGGAAAACTAACTCTGAATTGTGCGCTCTCACTAGATACAGATAGAGCCTCTATTACTATTTTGCTATTATCCCCATCTGAATAAAAAAGGTTATCATAGTTGTACTTAGTTAAATCGTGCAATTTCCCAATACTACGATAGTATGGATTTTGTGGAGAGAGATAGGCCCTCTCAACGTCCTTTTGTGAATCAGAGTATATATCCCCACTTGGGCCATCCGGGTTCATATAAACCAGTGGTCTGAATACAAATACCTCATCCGGATAGAGTTTAGATTCAAATTTCGCATCCCTGTTCCCAGTACTTGATGCAACCGAGGAAGGTTCTCTCACTCGATATACAACCAAACCTGTTCCTGGAAGAGAGGAATCATATCTCGTTGATATATTAGGATTTCGGTATTCTATCATGAAATACTCATTTGGTTTTTCTGCAAGACGAATTTTATATGCAAGAACGTCAGCATTGCTTACTGAAGTCGAAACCGGAGCTAACTGATATATCCCGCTTGTTACAATATCCAGTGCCTGCGAGCTTCCAATTCCTCCTATATATTTTGATCTCATGTATGTAAGCATATACTGGGGAATATTTGTGTTAGAGGACATAAGGTCCCACTTTCCAACTGGCACAAAATCATATTCGTAATGATATAAATCCGGTGCGCCTAAGACATGTCCCATTTCATGGGCTAAAACTCCAACATTTATAGAAGAAGAAAAATTAAAGGAATAATCACCTATCTTAACCCCACCAATATAGCTACTTGCAGAAGTCCCATCGATTGAATCAAGATTCCAGCTATGTGGCCAAAGAAGTCCACCCCAGGTGTCTTCATTATTACCACAAATTAAAAAGCTTACACTGTCGGCATAACCATCATCGTTAATATCCAGATCTTTTCCTGAAAGATCAAACTTATTAGCTGCCCCTTCGACCGCCCCTGAAAGAAGCTCCGTTTCCCTGGTTCTTCTGGCGTATGTATTTGAATCTTCAATATTAAAATATTGACGATTTCCACCATTATACACATACACTTCCGAAGGACTGATCCTTGGGAGAATGCTGTTTATAGTAACATTATTGTAAGACAGAACCTCATAATAGTTCTTTAAAGAATTGTTTGGATGATTAAAATATGGGTCAAACGCCGCTATTGCATTATCGACCACTGCTTGAGGAGTGTCATTGAATTTAATTAAAATAACCATATTGGTTATAGTTCTTTTCTGTTCTTCCCCCGCAAAAAGGGGCCTCTGATCGACTATATCCGGCTGCTCACCCTGGAGAAGCACTTCGCCCCCGTATGGTGCAGCTCTATCTATCCTTGTAACAAGACTTGGGTTTAGGGAAAAATCAATTTCAGAAGCGGTGAGTTTATCTACCAGATTAATCTCTTGCTCGGTTGCAAAAAAACTGACCCCGGAAGAAATTAAAACCCCATCCGAAAGGGTTCCATAGGTTAAAGTTTTATTGTTGTTATCTCTAATAAGGACAAAACCTTGCTCATCATGGCAGTATCTGAAGTATTCATCTCCACTTTCAAAAAACTCAGCTATCCTGCCATTGTCAAAAGTCATGGTCCTTTCAAAAGTATATTTGCCGAATTCATCTGCTGGGACATCTAAAGATAAAGTTGGAAGGGAATTATTTTTAACATAAGAAATAGCTCCCAGAGTCACCACCGACGCAAGAAGTACTATCAGAGCGATAATTAAATAATTCTTTCTAAAACTCATTTACTTTCCCCTGAAGGGCGTATTTCTTTCTTTTTGGCACAATAACCCAAATTATTTATGCATATAATATATCACATGCGCGCGCATTAATAAATACCACGACAATCCTCCAATCATATTATCTCAAATTCATTTGTATATTATGTGATAAATACTTGATTTAAGAAATATTTCACGAAAATTCTCCATTTTTATCAAAATTATCTTGGATTTTAGACTAACCTATCTGTTTTTTGTAAACTTTTTCGCTCATTTCTTGGCCCTTTCGCAAAAACCGGCATCGATTTCTCGATGGCAAAATATACAATTTCCTATTCGTTGATTTCTTGTCCCTTCTACAAAAACCGGCACCGATTTCTCGATGTTGATCTGGATGAAAAAAAGAAGTATTCGTTGATTTTCTAGTCCTTTCTATAAAAAAGGCACCGATTTCTCGATGCCAATTTATACAATTTATTATAAGCTTTTTGATTAACCCATCGAAGTGACGTCAAGGGCAACTACATATTGTTGGGTGTTGGTGAAGCCTAGACTACTTGTAAACGGAATGTTTACAACTAAGGTGTATCTTCCGCCGGCTCTTGAGGTTCCTGACGTTGTCTTACCAGTATTGATTCCAGCGAAGCCTCCCGTAACCTTGGTCCCGAAATACTTGGTGTTGAAATTCCACTGACTTGCATCATACTTGTCTGTAGCCCAATACACATCTGCGTCCGCCCAAGGCAGAGTATAGATATAATCCCAGTTGTATCCTGGATGCTCAACGTTCTTGAAGTCTAAGAGTGAAAACGCTATTACAGAAGGTAGATAGGTCTTAACTGACATCGTAGGCAGGTATCTTAGATCAAAGAGGGCATTTTCGGCCACAGTTATCTTAGGCACGTCATTTTGCTTGAACTTCCCTTCCCCTGCAGAATACTGATTGTAGAAGTTAGTAGAAGGTAATTTATTCGTATAGATATCGTAGTTCTCTTCCATTCCTTCTATTCCAAGGGTTGTGGGATATATGAATGTGGAAGGCAGAGTAGGTTTAATCATTCCAAATCCATAAACTGCATCAGGATTATGGAGATAGGCTGGATAACTCTTAAGATTATCGTAATTATTTCCATCATAAGAAGACTCTGGGCTTGCAAACACAGTCACAATAATCTTTCCACCAACGTTCTCACCTGGGTTCGGATAGGCTCTAAGCGAAGTAGCGTTCCAGGTAATATATCCGGGATCATTATAGCTCTGTGGTGGAATCTTAGGATCATTCCCTCTACTTGGCATTCCCTTATGCGGGGTTATCTCAGTACCAGTAATCATCCTGTCTCCCGTTCCGCCCCTAGTAAATCCAAGTATGCGAGAAGGATCGTCATAGAACTTATATGTCTGGCTATATTCTACAGGAATCATCTTAGCCTGGTTAAGGTTCATACCAGCAAACACCTGTCTGTTGAAGGATGGTAAGGTCCTTGATTGCCCTTTTTGTAAGGAAACTAAGGTCGGAACACTATTGTTTACAAGAACCTTTCCTGCATCGACATAGAATCCCCATCTAACAGTCTGTCCACCCTTTCCTCCAAGAGTAAGAGAAGCATATTGTCTGATGGTAGAAGCGGCATCCCAGTTCACTTCGTCAAAACTCCACTTGTTATAGTTGTTAAGATAAGTTCCTCCACCCCTCACATTTTCAAATGTGAAGACCATATTATTGTTGAAAGTAATTACAAACCCATCGTTTGCATATACTCCGCTAGTAGTATCAAGAAGCACTCCCGGAAGAACTTCAACGGCATATTTAGGATTGCTGAATTCATCGTATCCTTGAATCTTCCTTTGCAGATTGCCTGGCATCAATATGACTTCCTGTTCGCCATATTTAGTATTCTCGCTAAAGATTATGTCATCTGCCAGCGTCCAGGAAGTATCGAGCTGGTAATTAATCGAGTAAGGTTGATTATCCAGGTCTATCTGGAAGGTAGTGCTTACAGATTCCTTATTATACGCTATTCTGGCTCTTCCAGCCTTCATGTTAGTCCAGGCGCTGTCTATATCAACATGGTAGACTTCAGGATCTCCCATTTCGGCTCCCAGCGGGCCAACATAAACACGTACGTGTTCAGGTAATTTGACTCCTCCTGCTGCTATGAAGTAGTAGGGGTTGCTTATATAGTATGTATCTTGATGGTCTATTCCGAGCATCTTGCTGATGTGCTCTCCGGAGAGGGGATCAACAGCATTCAACCACTCTTTATATGTAAGTGTAGCATTTTCAAAGTACTCTTCAGTATTTGCTAAATATGTCTCGTTACCAGCAGGATTCATTCTGATTGCAAGTACATACGACTCCACGCACTCGACGTCAAACGGAGCTAGTTGCTGACCTCCTGAACCTAAGCCAAAGCCTGGTAATTTGATATAGAATCTTGCGTCTCTGCCCTTGTATGATATTCCTCTGGCCGAATCTAGAATGAAACGAATCTGCAGATCCTGTTCATTCTCTCCAAGAGAAAGGGCTGCGGGAGCATTGACATCCTGCGAGAAATACTGTGCCCCGGCACCAAGGGTAAAGGTGATGTTATACTCATCGGTATTCCCTTCCTTCATGTTCCCGAACTTAAGGGTGAATGTGGCATCTGACTCAAAGACATCTTCAACTATCGCAGCGGAAACATCCTCTGTGGTGTTGTAGTCATAAGGTCTGATCTTCGGTTTTGCAGGTATTGGGTTGCCAAGTTCGTCGAGTATCGGATTTCCTAACTCATCTTCTTCGTATACTATATTGTCGAATTCATCGTACACGAGCTTATATAAGTTGGTAAACTCGGTAACTGTTCTATCCATTACTCTGAACAAGAAAGGCTTACTCTGCGCAAAGAGATCATCATATGCTTGCTTGTCAGCAGATATTTCTCCTGTCCTGTTGTATCTTACTTCTGCATAGGCAAAGTTGTTCTTTTCTATTCCCTTGTAGCTGAATCTGACCTTACTATCATCCCAGGTTACTTTAACTGGATATGTTGGATTGAGAACGCCATCTGTATACGAACCTTCAAGAGGAGCGCCCTCTACTATATCGCTGTATATTGTATTAACTGAGCTCTTTGGATAAATTAGGTCTTTATTGTATGTCTCGAAGGGATCGAATACAAAGTGCAACGGAACATCAGCTCCTGTCTTATCAGTCATAGACGCAAATCTAGGTGAATCAGATACATCAAATAATCTGGTTATAGTTCTGTCCTGATAATGTACTTCTATTACTTTGGTCTGGTATCCACCCGATTCATTTCCAATCTTTGCATAAAGTCTTGTTATTCCACCCTTGAAATCAACCTTGCCTGATACTCTGCCTCCCTCAAACATGTTGAATATATCTTTCCTGTCATATACAACATCAGTAGTAAAGGTGTTCCCCGAGGCGGAAGTAATGGTGATTCCCGGTACTGTAACATTTAGTGTCAACGGGTCAGTCACTGAATCGAATACATCAACTCCCACACTGTAGGTAAGTCCAAGTCCGGTAAATCCGGTCTCGGTTACATCTTCGCCCTCTCTGATTCCATAAGGATCAATAAAGTATGCTATCGGTAATCCTGACTCATATGTCATATCCTGGATAGTAGTAATAATCGTTCTATTGTATTTTGCATCTTTTGCAACAGATGAACCGGTTGGCCCAAATGTTAGAGAAGCGTCTATCAATCTTCCAGTATAAAGATCGGTCGTGTCAGTTGCCCTGCCCGTTCTCGTATCTCTTATTGTGTAATTGTCTCCCGTCAAGTTGCACACTATCTCTTTGTATGCATTATTTATGAAGTTGTTTGTAAAGTTCTCTCCCTCGGCCTTCTTAACCACTATGATAACCCTTCTATAGAAGGCAAAGTCTGGGCTTAAGAAATCTTCGCTATAATTAGTCACATATGGGTTGATATTTATCGCCGGCATATATTCTTCGAAGTTCGGGCCTTCTGCCTGACGGCTAACGTATATTCCCTGCAATGTTCTGTCTAAAACAGTAACAGGTACTTCAACCGTCTGAATGGCTTCCATTCTGCCCGTCTCGCTGTTTCTTACATATATTGAGGCTAATGCAGACATATTGTTTTCTCTGTTGAATACACCACCTGCGGTTGTCATAGCTCCGACTATCTTCGAATAATCCCATTCAATCGATAACTCAAGCTTATTGGTTCCACCCTCAAATATTGCTATCGCAGTGCTTGGGAGCCCTTCAAATCCTACATATGGATCAACTACCAATTCTGTTATCTTGTTATTTTCAGTAATTACTATGCTTTCTGCTCCAAGCGAGCCTGTAACCTCCAAGCTTTCTAACTTACTTGGCAAAACATATACTGGCACAGTGAATTTCTGTTCAAGTGTCGGGTGTCCGCTTGCAAGAGTTGCTTCGATATCGTATCTTCCGCCAAGGAAGGAATATCTGATTATATCCTCGCTCCAGACTAAGGGGTACTTCTCTTCTGCTCCGGTTTCAAATGTAACAGTAATTCCCTCTTCAAACTGGGCAATATCAACTACTAGATACGGGAAGTCAAGCCCATCTACTAGTTTAGCTGAATGCTTTCTGGTAATTTCATCCTCTGCTTCTACATCCGAGAATGTATATCCTGCGAGAGAAGCTCCACTTAGATAATCTGCACTATCAAGGTCTATTGAACCCCTGTAGAAGATGTAATAAGTGTTTGAAGTGGAATTAAAGTACACCGCAACTATACTGCCCTTCAGCCTTGTCGAAGTTATTTCCTCGTCCCAGGTCTTTGTGATTTCTGGCCACAAATTCGAATCCAGTTTTGTTGAGCCATTAATTGTTTCAGCAAAGCTAGATACTTCTTCGGTTATTATTCCGGAGTCAATCATTCTATTACTGATTGCAACCACTGTGCAAGTTCCAAGAGAGGTGAAGTCTATTGGCTCATATACGCTTCCGGTCAGATCAGAGGATCCGTACCAGGTCTTCATGCCAACAGCCACTCTTTCCTTTACATCGATTATCTGCGGAAGTTCCTGCCTGACTTCAATACTTGGCTTTCCATCCACTATTGTATGAATTGTGTTTCCTAGACTGTCCACTATCTTCTCTACTCCACCAAAGTTAACTGTATTTCCAACAGATAACGGGAAGGAGGCATTCAATACTCCGGTGTACGGGAAGTTCATTTCCTGATATTTGACTTCAAGATAAATGTTGCTCCGTAAGTTGGTTGTCACTAAGAGACTTCCATCGTTAAGTCCAAGCAATGTATTCAACTGAGTCATAATATCCCCGTAAGGATTGACAGAAATCTTGGTAGGCTTGCTGTAGTTAATGATTCTCTCGCTGAATACAGTAAGATCCATTACATCTGGAATATATCCGTAAATCGGGTCTCCGATCCAGGCAGTAGCTTCGATATTCTGGTTGATGTTCTGATTCTCTGCAGTAGGAACTGAGTATCCTTCAACACTCTTCCAAATTACATTGTGATGTTCAGTATATACAGAACCATCTATTGTCACAGTCACTGCTGCATATTTCGGGAGGTCAATCCCATCAAATCCATTGAATGTTCTTGTGGTAAATTCCTGAGTAAATTCGGAATCAGAGAAGTATACTATCTCGCTGATGTCCCTTGCCTTCTCGTTAACGAAGGTAACAGTAAACACCTGTTGATTGTTTGGCTTGCTTCCGAGAGTAACTGTGCCCTGTATACCTGAAGCTTTTCTGTAGAAATCAAGTTTATCCACTCCCAAATCAAATCTGGCAGGAACACTCTCCACTCCGCTTGCTGTCATTACGCTTAAGGTCTTGGGCATTACAAAATTCATAGGATCAGCAATGCTCATCGTTATATTGCCTGCGTTTGTGATTACCGAATAGGCTCCGGGAACAACAACATCATTTATTAGAGATATTCTTCTGTCGGATACATACCCTGATGTTCTTGTCATAGTAAACTGGAGTTCCCCTTCCCAAATCTTGGTAGAAGGATCGTTCTCCACATAACCTTTATTTCCAACCTTTACAATAATTTTTACATCCGCTCCGGTATTGGACATGCCGAGTTCAGGATTTAAGAATCTCCAGGATATAATGTCGAATGCATCCCTGGTAATTGTTGTATTTGGTAATCCGTAAATGCTTGCTCTGATATATCTGTCCAATACAGGATTATCTGCCTGGCTCAAGAGAAGATCCATGTCTCCCTTAAGCGCCGGATTAGCTGTATCGGTCAAACCAAGTATATAATCCACATCTCTTGTTTCAGCATAATATGGGCTTACTGGCATAACTGGAATAGTTAAGGAAGCAAGTGTGCTCTGCTTTAATGTAACGCGCACGTTCTTAGTTAAAACCTGTCCAAAGATCGGATCGGAAATAAGTACATCCACAAAGTAGAACCTTCCTCCAAAGGATGGATCTTTAAAGTCTATGGATTTGTAATATCTCTTTCCTTGATACTCAATATAATCTCCCTCTAAATCGCTTACTTTTATAAAGTCATACGAATCAGTTCCAGTCCCTTCAGCAAATGTAGAGGAAGAGAAGCCAAAATACACATCCGTGTTAACTGCAGGAAGAACAGCTATTCCGTTAGAGAAGACCACCTTTTGTTCTTCGGTTATTCCTGCTCCGTTCATATCCTGGTATTCCCCGTTTACATAGTAAGAAGGATATGGATAAACTTCAATGCTGTTTACACTCTGAGGAATTCTCTGTTCAACGGTGAAAGGTACATTGACATATTGATGATAAGGTTCGTCTCCCACCTTCGCTCTAATGTTATATGTCCAACTTGTCCCAGATGTTCCAAGATAATTGTATTTTGATAAAGCTGCGTCCGGATATACCCATTCAAAGTCCTCTCCCTCAACAAGAGTTCCTCCAAGCACGATATGTTCGGGATCGTATCCGTATTGAACGGCAAATGAGCTGGGTAGATTAAAGCCCTCGTTATTGAAGGGGATAATTGTCCTTTCAGGCAGGAGTTCACTTAAATTAGTAGCTACGATTGTTCTGGGAAGAACTTTTATAGTTACAGTAACATTTTGGACCGTTCCAAGAATATCCCTGAATTTTAGAATAATCGGGTAATCATCATGGACTAAAGCGGAAGGATCATAACTGTCTAAGGAAGACATGTCTATGCTGTCAATAGCCCATCTAGCTAAGGTTTCTGTAACCTGCTCGCCCAATAAGTCTAAAACTGGGTTCCCTTGTTGATCGTAACTAAATATAGTTAGATTTGCTGATTTCCAAGATCTTACGATAGCAGGAATATCAATGCTATCAAAGGGATTATATGTTATTACGTTGCCCTCTTCTAAGACTACTTCATAAGCATTGTTGCTTCCAGTAAATCTTGCAGCCACTTGAGTAAGCCCAACAGGCTCGTCCGAGTAAGCTTCTGTCATCATTATTCCGTTAGTCGAAAGTCCGGTTATATATGAATCGTAATCTTCTCTTGTAACATCAGAGTACACAATGTAAGCGATTCCTCTTTCTTGTTCATAGCTTACGCCATATATGCTTCCCGATACTCCTTTGTACTGAGTAAATTTTCCATAGCTAGCTACAAGTGCTTCGGGATAATTATCTACTGCAGAAGCAGAAAGCAGCATTGCCTTTCCGTAATCAATATCCGAGTCATCCATAATCCCTGCAAAGTATTCTGTATACTCTTCGGGGGAGAGGGCTATAATCATTCTTTGACCCTGTTCATATATCACATTGGTATAGAACCTTGAAGTAACCTTATTTATTCTTTCGGCTACGCAATTCTTTACTCTTACTGGCACCTGAATAGTAACTTTTGCCGCATCTCCGCCCTTCAAAACAAAGGAAGCGTTTTGAGGGGAGGTGGGGGTGTTCGAATATGTAAGTTTTACATATGCTGTTCCACCCTCATAAGTGATATTAGTATCGTCGAAATTCCATTCAAGGTTATTAAATACATAACGCTTATATAAATAATCCTGTTCCCATCCATATGCATTTGTAAATACCTTAGCTGTACCAAGTTGTGCATCAACTTGTTGATACTTAGCAGCATAGTCAATAATTGTAGGAAGAAGCTTTCTGTATTCCGTCTCATCAAAGGTCAAAGGATTAATTTCGGGAAGATCAATTGCCTTAGATGTATTTGTCAAATCCTGTACATATCCTCCAATATTGTCAGTTGTGCCTGGCTCCGCCTCAGTAATATGAAGTGTCGAATTAGGATCAATTATCATTCCTGATTCTACTCTTGCTGGAATCTTGGTTACTTTCTTTAACACATCATTCCAACCATATATCTGGTTTCCAGCATACCCTACAATATATCCCGTTGAGCTATCCGTTCTAGGAGTCATATCCAGTCTGGAAAGATCCCAGTACATCATTGCGCCCGCGCCTTCACTTGAGTCTCCATCCGCGAACCCAACCATATTTCTCTTAGGCAATATCTCCGCAAGACTACTTACAGTATATGTTCCATCCTCATTCAAGTTAGAACGAACGCCACCATATCCCTCTTCTCCTGCCCAGCTTCCGCCAATTGCGGTAAAGGCCATAATGTTATATGGATCGTGGAAGATAATTTCGTTTGGCGGAGTTAAGTAGGTTTTGCCCATGTAATTAGTGCCGTTATTGTAAGGTGAGAAGTATTCCCCTCCAATATTTGTAACTGCACGGAGTCTTAACCCTGTGTTATAAATGTCTAGTTCTAGATATCTATCATCCTTTGCACTAACTAAACCAACAGCGGTAATCTCTGCCTCGGTTCTTGTTCTGTATTCGTAATGTTCAACTACATCCCCATCCTCAGCTACATACATATATGAATCGGGAATTCCGTTAAGGAAATCTTCCTCATCAAAATGCCCATAAACATCGCGAACATATGTCGTCCCGATAAGTTTCTTTGTAACCACACCCTGGGTATCTTGGGTATATTCATAATCATTAATCAAAATATATGAATTAACAACATTTGTCTTTATCCATCTTTGGATCATAGCATACACATCCTGATACTCAGGAAGTGGGAATCCATCCTCATCAAACATAACTGAATCGGCCCTAAGTATAGTGCCTTTAGTTATAAACCCGTTTTCAGGTGTAATCTGCCCGTATCCGTATGCAAGTTCAGGTTGGTCATCCGCCTTACTAGGATCTAGAAGATTTCTGGAGTGCAAATAACTTGCGCCATTAATGAATAACAATATTCTCTCGAAGAGATTGTTAAAGTTAGCGTTTAAGAACACCTTTGCATAGACACTCATATCATGGAAATCATGTTCTCTTTCATAACCCGTAGTAAGCTCTCCTTCATCATCAACAGTAGGATCGGTAGGAACTAGCACATCTCCGTCTTTATCGTTACTTCCGACTAGTCTTGTTCCGGCTTCGAGTGCTCCTTGGTGAGCAAGCAAGTCCTTTACATTGGTTAGCTTTTGATATCTTTCCGGACCATAAGTCTTACCGCTAATTTCCACATTTTCCACAAAACTACTATCTGGGACCCCGTCCAGTTCAACTATCGTAGAAGGCACATCTTCCGCCTGAAGAGGACTGTTTTCAAGGTCCTTTTCCTCAATCATCGAATAGGGCAAAGTAAGCGGGAACAAGTGGGATATGAGCCTTGTAGCCTGGTCTAAAATATCGTCTACCAACTCAATTCCAAACACAAATTGAATTGCATCCAAGGCTGTCGAACTATTTAGTGTATCAGCTATTCCTCCACTCATAACCTGGGTAAAGACAAACGAAAGTAGGAAGTTTACAAGACCGCCTGCCTGTCTAGGCCCGGCTTCGTACATAACTTTTTGGAAATCTTCTCTAGTATCATAAATGTAGTCGAATACTTTTTCATCGTCACTCTCGTCAAATATTCCATCAAACTTTAGTCTTTGAATCTTAGTTTCCGAAGTGTCTTCAGGAATTGCGGCCAGATCTCTTGGTAGATATCTTTGGTCAGGAGTAATGTCTCCGTACCCTATCATGTTGTACAGCAAATTATTAACCATTCCTAATAGGTCGCCTATAAAGTTAGGGGCAAGCCATATCTCTATATATGAAACTGCATCGTTTGCATCGTATGGACCTTCTTGATATCCGTTAGTGTAGTTAATCCACGGAACAAATCTAGTCTTGCCCTTCTCGTCCACAGTTGAAGAAGTAAGGTCAGCATCCGGAATTGCTCCAACTGCTGCGTTTCCGCCCTGTTTAACCAACCATTCCACGATTGAGCCGCCGATTCCGCCACCCACTAAATTCCCTAGCCAAGAAGCAGCAGCTCCAACTGCCTGTCCGGCAGCCCAATTGACAGAAGCGTTAATTACATCTTCACCCATCTTGTTTACCCAGTTTGCATATGTTAACGGTATTCCATCCTCAGTATATCCTGGGTTAGTAACATCTTGCTCGCCAGGATTATCGCTACTAGCATCCAAATAATCAGCGCCTAACCTAATCCTAATACCTTGAATCATAGAGGAAGAAACTGCTGGCTCTTCCGACCAGTGAGGAGCTCTCCTATATAAAGTGTATGTACCCTCTGCTGTGTTATCCGCTACAGTTAAAGTAAAGGTGTCTTTATCGACGTTTTGATATAACTTAGAACGAATCTTAACCGTATATGCCCTGTTAAGTGGCATCTTTTCCAGTTTCAAAACTCCATCAACCATTATGTCTGCAGCAGTTTTGTCTATGTTATATACCTTTGTATCATACAGGTTGCCACTTGCATCCATGGCTCTGCCCTGTGCAGTATAGTCTCTGGGCTGATTTTGGTGATAGGGATAGAATATGCTGTCCCAATACCCGTTATCTTCCTCTCCATCCGCTTCGGGTCCGGTCAGGTTCTTTGCGTAATCGGTAATATCCGTTACGTTATACATCAATTGATCAACATTTCCGTTAAAACTGTCAGTATGTCTAATCGTTCTGCCGTTGTATTCCAGCCAAACTTCCACATCATTGTCATCTACCGCTTTGATTATTCCCTTCATTACTCCCACGATTATCATATTCTTTGAAGGAATTGCTCTAGCCTCAATTATTACCTGTCTCGAGTAACTTACTGCGTGATAGAAGATATATTCTATGTTTTCAGTTATTACAAATGCGGGACTGGTTCCAACTACTTCCTGCATTAGGAAGCTGTTAGTGTTGTCTGGATCAATAAAGTTCTCAATTGCTGCATGCATTGCAAGAGTGGAAGGATATGTATATGTCATGGTATGAATGCCAGATACAACCTGAGCTCCCACAAGAGTCCCATTTCCGTTCCTGATCGCTGCGCCAAGATAGTTGTTTGATAACCTTGTATGAATATCAGTAAGTGTTGCCTCTGGATATGCAGCTCCATTGTCAGTTGCAAATGTTCCGAATGTCTCAGTTGAATTACCGGTAAAGAGGGGTTGATCTTCCATAGCCTGCAAGGTAATGGTTATCGTTCCCGAAGTAATCGGCGGTATTGGCACATAGGGATATGTGTAATTCCAAGTGTAATTAGATATTGTGCTGTTAAGATATAAGTAGGTGGTATAGGTTGCCTTTGATGCGTGTCTAACCTCAATTATGTGGGCATAGCCAAATACATCCTCAGTCGCTTCCCAATAATAATATCCATTCCCATCAGTCGTTCCTATCAACTTAAGATCGGCCGAGCTGGTGGAAGGATAAGTAAAGTATACCTGCGCATTTGCAAGGGGCACGGTGCCCGTTCCGCTGGAAGCATCTAAGATATATCCACTTATAATTATCGGTCCGTAGTTATATTCCCCGTAAGGAGCCAAATGATGGTTAAATTCGGTTGCAGGATATTCTCTGAATGGCATCACTGTCGCGTAAATAGCCGCTTCATGGGCTTGTGGGTAACTATTGTATACATTTGTCGTAGGAGCAACTATTCTAACTTCATAGGTTTGACCAGCAACCAAATTGATAAAGGCATATTTTCCATCCTTATCAGTGGTTGTAGAGTAATACAACGTTCCGGCTAGGTATAACTGGACGGTAGCGCCTTCCACATTAACTTGCACATCGTCTCCACCCGTAATTCTTCCGTAAAGGCTTCCATAATTATATGGCTCTGGATCTGTTGCAGGAAGAGTCAATAAAGTTGAGAGAAGATCAGGTATATACAGATATGCTAGCGGAATTCCGCCTGCACCCTTACCAACCAGGTCATCTACTATCTGCCCCACTCTTAGCGGGTTGCCGTATCCGGTTGCATCCCCAATAACTCCAGCTAACCAGTCGGACAAAATAGGCGTAATTATCGAAGATACTGCGCTACCTATAATTCCTCCAACTCCTGGGAAGGCAGCGTTAAGTATCGCATTAATAATTGCTCCTAGAATTGAGTTTATAGCCCCTGATATATCTATAACCAAGATAGAAGACAGGGATAGATGGAGCGTGTAATCCCTCAAGAAGGCCCTCAGGCTCTGAGGTGTCCAGCTTTCAGGATCTGGATTCTCCGTTATTCCAGCTACCTGAGTAAACTGATCAATTCCAATCTCAAGAAGATTGGTTGAAGTCTTGTTAAGTCTAAGCTTAAGTCTTCTATATGCGTTATCAAGATACACTGGAGTATATGGCTTAATAACTCCCTTCAAAGCCTCTCCAAGATCCCATCCGCCAATTACAAGGCCGGAAACTCCGCCGGTTGAAGCATAGGATGCATCGTAATACTCACTGAAGTATTTTCCATTCGCCTCGCCAAAGTATGTAGGTCCGGTTGTCCAGTTATTTCCTAAATCGAAGTGTAGTACGTCTATACTTCCCGAGCCGCCATACCCTATATTTCTAAGGTAGAAATAATCATTTCTCTTATCAATATATATACTGAAGTCATTGAACTTTATTGCATCGACTACTGAACCAATGAGGTCAAGCATGTCAATATTGAAGGTTCCTATTTCTCCTTCTTCTGTAACGCCAAGGCCCATACCGACAATACCACCGAACCTTTCTTTACCGAGGATCTTGGTAAGTCTCATCTTGGAAGCTTGGCTTCCGATCTTGAATTGGAGTCCGTTTTCGGGAACATTGATTGAAAAACTGTTTCCAAGCTTATCGAGCTTCAGTCTCGCTTCAAAGTTGTTAAGTCCTTGCTTAATATTTAGACCCATTCTGATGTCAGCTATCTTAGGAAGATTACCTCCAAGGGCATCTCCTGCAAGAAGGGATAGTATAGCCATATTCGGGTTAAGAATAATCTCATCGTTGGTCATCATTATGCGGAATAGAGGAGCATCTGTAGATACAACCAGATCAACCGCTGCATTCTCCGGGCTAGTGCTTGAAGTACTTCCGCTAAGAAGTTCAGCCTGGCTTATCATGGAAGTGTTACTAGGTCCATCCAGTGGGTCGGGCGACCTACCCTGATTCATTTCTTGCTCGGCTCCGGTAAATAAGCTATTTATCATTCCAGATAACTCTATTCCCGTTCCACCGCCTAAGAAATCTCCTAAGAATGAATTGAGTATTCCCATTAAGTCTATGCTATTAATAGCTACCTGGAATAAACCCAATCCCTGCATATCCGCATAGACTGCGTTGTCTTCTCCTAAGAAGTATAACCCGATTAAGAGATCTTCCCCGTATCCTATTCTTAAAGATAATGTGGTTTGAGAGAGGTCTGCAAGATTCCCATATAAAGCAAGGGAGAAGGTAAACACCATAACGCTGTTTTGCGCTTCGATCATTACCGAATCTTTGGGGAATTTGGCAATTGTTTCAAGGAGTCTTTCAATAGCAAATAACTGAGGAGACTCGGTTGCGGTACTTCTGGTCCTTACCCTGATTTCCATATCGAGGCTCATTCCAATCTCACTGATTGTGGAAATATCCTCAAATTCTATAGGATTAATAGTTCCATATATAAGTCCATCGGGAGATAGCCCGGGCTCATAATTCGGATCACTGGTAAACTTCGAGTATCCAGGACGGAAATTCAAACCTATTCTCATGGCTTTTTCGTATGGAGAGTCATCTGTCAGTCTCATAATGAGCCCTGCCATATTGTCTTCCTTTGAATAACCAATGGACAGATTCCTGAAATTAGATATATTCAGCTCCGCTCCGCCAAATAAATCTGCGGTCTTTGGATTATCTGTAATGTTAGCAAGCAAGGACACGAGAAGGGCTCCTGTTATTGCGATAGAAACTTCTTCGCTTCCAATTGTCGCAAGGAGCAATCTGTTATCCCAAACATAGTCGCTTAAACTGACCCGCTCTATTCCTTCTTTGATTGCATTATCCGGGCCTTCCGGCTCTTCTTCTCCGTCCTCTGGAATTTCCGGGTCAGGAGTAAGTAAACCACCAAGCATATCTAGGACAATAGATCCGATTTGGAGATTTTCTAGTTTCATCGCGGGGAAGCCCAGGCCAGAAAGATCGGCATAGATTGTGCTACTTTCAACCTGTTGACCGTACTCGTCAATTGAATATCCGCCATGATAGGTAAGTTGAATCATGGTCTTATCGTTGTACGTTAATTCTAACTGGAATCTAATCGGGACAAAGTCGCCGAAATCGATATATATCCTTAAATGAATGCCTATAGCTATATTGATTTCTTCATTTGGTTGGAACGCAAAATTCATGTTTGCAAGACTTCCCAAAATTCCTGTAGGATTACCTCCACCAAGAATGTTCAAGAGAGACTGGACTGTTTCGGAGAAATCAAAGAATCCTATTACATTATCATCAATTCCTAATTCAAGATTAACCTCAAATTCCCACTTATAGTCAGAGAGAGGTTTAAACTTGTTTTCAAAGTAACTTTCATACTGCATATCATCGATGGACCCTTCAGGATATCCGGGAGGAAGCTCAAGGCCAAGATCTCCTTGGACTCCGTAAGTTTCGAGGAAGAGTTGCATCAAATAAGAATTCATCTTTCCATAGTATGCAGCCTCTCTCAACATGTTGTTTTCCCCGATACCAATATCGAGATTGTCCAACATAATGGATACACCGTATTTGCTCTTTGCACTTGTGCTTACTACGATAACCTTGTTGTCTCCGGTCTCTGGGTCAATAACCGCTCTGACTGTAAAGGAGAATCTGGTTTCCCTATCAATAAGCTCGTGTGCTCCCTCTGTATTGCCCGGTAGCGGTTTGGTCATTCTCCACTCATACCCTTTGAGTCTGAAGTAATCAGATATTTGTTTGACCATTCCTTCGGCTAATGCCTTCTTAATCGTTATCGCTTCTTCAGGTGAATATGCGCCCTCATCAAAATCAAAGCTATCGAGAGGATCATATACTAAGAAATAAACATTCTTGTATCCCGAATTTTCTCTGGCAAAATCTTTTGTAGGATCTTGTTCATCCTGTCTTACAAATGCTTCCTGAATCACAGGGACATCCACTGATGGTTGAATTCCAGAAACTGCTGAAAGCTCAAAGTTTACAAGATAATCATCCTCATATTTTGCGATTTCTTCCAAATTATAATCAATATCGGCCCGGTTCATACTGAAATTACCAAGTCTGGCAATTGATACCGCATCCATTCCAAGTTTATTCATAGAAGTGGTAAAGGAAACGGCAAGTAATACTACATATGAGTCACCTTTTGCATAAAGTTTAACTGCTACTAATTCTCCCAAAAGGGCACTATATAGACTAAGGTATGTATCCTCTAGTCCGGTTCTGCTAACGAATAAATCGTCTGTCCCTCTTAACCTTGAATCTACATAAGCCCCAATAGCACTGGTAAGAGCTTCCCCAGCAGCAAGTTTTTCTGCCGAGTTCATCAAATCTACATTAGCAAAGTGATCTTCAATTCTAAACTGGAGGTAATATGTTTCTGCATCAGAAATGCCCTCAGTGAAAGCGGTGTATTGGTCGGCATAGAACCCGGTCTGGGATACAAGCTGCCTATATTCTCCTTCAAGATATACCTCAGCTGACTGCATTATTCTAAGATCGCCCGCGCCAAGAACTCCTTTTTGAGTTTCTTTAGACTGGAGTATTGCAATAGCAACATCATCGTTCATCGTTTCCCCAACAGAAGAAACTAAATCCCCAATTTCAATTCCCGTTGCTTCAACTGCAGCCTGGTAATCAAGGCCCAATCTAATCCGGATAAAGTTGTTAGTGGTGTCTATGTCTATTGCCACTTCACCGATGTTTTCCTGGAAGGGGAAATTAAGCATTTCGTTCAAGAAGGTGGCAAGAGTTGTCCTAGCAATAACTATTGATAAGAATCCCTTCCTTATTAAGATACTCTCGATAATTCCAAGGTACCAATTGGATCCGGCTTCCGGTTCATCAGGCGTGTATGGGTCCTCATCTTCTGCATTTTGAGGATAATATGTGTTTGTCCCCTCTTCTGAAATGAAATTAAATTCGGACACGTTTCCAAATAATGAATTATCCGGAGTGGTTTCTTCTCCACCAGGCACTAAATCGGGTCTTCTAGCTACAATATCATCTGGGAGAGGAAGTCCTATGCCCGATGCCAAAGAGATGATTATGGGGTCTATAGTATTGTACTGAAGATTCTCTCCGAGAGATGTTAACATATCCCTGATATTCATTCTAAGGAATTTTTCAAAGAACTCTCCACTAATTAATACTCCATCAAATCCTTCATCCTTAAGGGCATTTATCGTCAGATATATTCTTATTCCTTCTTCCTCATATAGTCCCGGGTCTCCGTTCAGACTTCCGACAATATACATAGAGAAGTGCTCTTTTTCCACATTTCCTTGTGTGTCTAAGGACAAAGCCTGGACTAAGACATTGATAGCCCATGTATCGAGTCCGGTCAGTTTTACGTCAAACTTAAGTCTTAAGGTAACATCTCCAACCATATCCTGAAGAGCCTGTATATACAGTGCGGCGCCAACATAGTTGCCCTCTTCATCCATTTCATTTGCAAATATTGAAGACCAGTTGAGAACATAGGCCATGAACTCCGCACCTAATGTAAGGTCTATTCCTCCATTTGCTCTCCATTCAATGTCACGAGTATCAAAACAGGATGCATAATAATCTAACATATCCTGGTCAGTGGTTAAGTACTCATATTTCTCGTAGAAAATATCTTTACCGACCTTAAACGAACTATCGTGTAACAAGGAAATCGTTCCGGCAAACCCGGCGGCTTGATATTTACTTCCATCCTCTAGTTCAACCTCTTTTGCTTCCTTGGTTAAATTCAAATCTATACTCATTCCGCCATTTTCATCAAAGAATAGTCCAACATGAGCTCTATCCAAAATGGCACTGAGAATTTCTCCGACTACCTCGGGATTAATTTCAAAGTTCCCCTCTCCGGAGCCTAATCCTAAAAGTCCCATCAGTGTCTCTGCTAAAGCTTCGAGAAGTCCACTGGTTACCATGATTCCGAATCCATGGGAATTTAAGAAGATTAGAGGTCTGACTGTCGCTCCGACCATACTTCCGGCATACTCTAGCATCTCAATTATTGGAGACTTCTCAGCATTATCCGGGCCTTCTCCCTCTTCTTCCGGATCTACAACTGAATCATCTTCCACCTGTTCCATTTCAAAGAGGTTATACATGAAGTTTCTAATCATGCCGGTTATATCAATATCTACTATGGCAATGTCTATCTTAGTATCAAGTAACTCTAAGCTGGCATATAAAACATTGTTAACAAAGTATCCTTTAATGATGTTCTGTTCGTTAACTATTTCCTGCGTAGTATTGTCCACGATCCTGAATCCAAGAGCGAGTTCTACCATAATAGACGTATTGATGTCTTCAATCTTAGTAGATATAAGTTTAGAAAGATCTACGTTGAGTTTTACAGATAAGAAACCAATAACTGATTCATCTCCGCCAACATTTAGTAAATCTGTAGAAAACTCGGGTGCTTCTAATCCAAGGAGCGCATACACAAGCTTCAATAGTTGGTCTAACTGTAGTCTTCCGTCAGCCAGATCAATTATCAAAGAAATATTTAGTTCGGTATTAATGGCTATGCTGTGGTAGGCGGTATATTCTTCTCTCTCTTCGTTGGAAATTAGAGGTGGTATGGTGCTCTCAATTCCATAAGGAGTCAAAACTTTGCTTTCGGAAAGAGCATTTATAGCTAATTCCTTTGCTAAGATTCTGAGAGCAAGATAAATTCTTCCTTCCTTACCATCAGTTAAACTACCGATAACTTCAGAAGTGTCTGTGTTCATTACGTATATGACACCCTCTGACATATACACTTTATGATTAAAGGTTGCCTCCGAAGGATTGTATCCGTTGGAAATATCCGGATATATCTTTGCGGAAAGTTCAGAGCCACCAATTTCAATATTTCCGATAAGCGCGTGAGCTATAATGTTGAGAAGTTCTTCTCCGACTAAATTGCTGTATCCCTGCTCGGCGGAGAATATCGATTTTACCGAATTATCAGAAGGAACATAAACTGTCAGTTCCCCTTCTTTATCGTAAATATTGTAGATTATATCCCCTTCGTCCGATTTAAGATTATAAACCGTGGTTGCGGAGGCAAGATTGACCCCGACTTCTATTTCTGCATCCGGGGTAATACCCACTGTAGCATTTGGCTTTAATACACCTTCGAGTAGGCTATTTATATCTATTTCTAACCCTAACATTGAGACTAAGGCCAAAATCATCTCATAGGTTATCATAGCGACGAATCCTTCGTCCTCTCCTAAGGATAACTTAACTATTCCGGTGATTCTCTCCAGTTCGTCCTCCGCATTTAAAAGTCCAGAGAAAGTTGGGAATTTAGCTTCAAAATCTTCTTCAAGAGCCTGTTGCTGTTCAGGAGAGAGTGAGTTCAAAAGTTCAGTAGTGCTCATTCCATCTGATTCGCCTGCTTGGACGGCTGCGTTAGGGGCGATAGGAGATGGACCGTATATACTATTTTCCGGTTCGGTGGGGCCTGTTTCTTCCCCGCCTAATGCTCCTCCAATAAACCCAAAGACATAGTTAACTGATTCAAGAGTTATTTTTCCTAATCCTAAGGAAGAAAGATCAATATATATGTCCTTGTCCTCTCCATCAAGTCTGTTTATTAGAGTGGCAGATATATCAAACTTTTCGGGAGCACCTTTACTATATATTCTTACGGTAGCCTGGATTGTATCCCAAATTCCAAGAAGCCCACCCATTATTCCTGTAATTACATTAATTTCTATAACAATGGTGTCTCCTAAGTTTCCAAGAGCTAATATCTGTGGTAGCGCGGTCGCAAGTGGACTGTCTTCCTCAAATAAGCCGGCAAGTGGACTGTCTTCGGTAATCATTCCTCCGATTAATCCATTTGGATCGAGTAAAGACTGGAATAAATCTCCCAGTTGTACAACACCCTCATCTACGCCTAGCTGAATCTCTAAAGCTGCCTCTAACTGAACGGTATTAACATCTGTACCCTTCACAAATTCCGCTGCTTGAGGACGGATAAGTGTTGTATTATCCCAAGGCTCAAACTGCAATCTAATTCCATCTATTCCAAGACCTATTCCAAAAATCTCTGAGCCCTTGGCTTCGGCTGAAAGATCCAAACCAAAGATAAAGGAATTGAGTTTAGGTGCGAAATAAATCATTGCGATCAGTTCGGAAAATACTGCTATATCCGACATATTAAGGAATCGCATAATGGTATTGAACGCAGTCTTTGTCGCCATTATAGCCAGACCGTGTGTAGTTATTGCATCAAATATTAACTGTTGTCCCAAATTAATATCAATTGGAGTTTCCGATTGTCCTGCAGGAGCGTTAGATGGACCCTCTGCATTTAGCGGCTCTTCAGGTGTACTTTGCGGGGAGATTAAATCCATAAGGAAGTCAATTTGGAATTCCTCTTCTCCCGTAAGCTTCTCAATAAAGTTATCAATAACTATCTTAGGCCCTCTTACAGGGGACAAATCAACATACAAGTTTCCGTTATGGAGATTCAGTTGGAGTACTTTGCCGATACTTGAGCCAGAGATTGTGCGAATGGTAACCTGGAATTCAAACCCCATGATATTTCTAAGATTGATGTTTCCTAAAATCTCCAGTTCGAATTTGACCTTTTGATCACTTCCAATCTCAAGTAATATGCCCAGAGCAACGTCGGGTAAGAAACTCTTCAAAAGACTGGTAATAGGTTCTTTATTTAAATCATATCCGGTATATTCATATCCGGGAACACCCACATCGGTTATTTCTCCGGCTTCCACTTCAATGAACAGAGCTGTCCTGATGCCCAAAACTGGGTAAGTGGTGTCAAACTCGGTATATGGCATGGTAGTATTTTCATCTATGTATGCAGCCGCAGGAGGTTGCATTATCATATTTTCTTGGTAGTAAGAAAGAGCGAATTGAAAATCGTTTAGGACAGAGAAGGAAATACCTACTTTTCTTCCGCTTTCCCTATAAACGGGATCCTCTTCTGTCCCGATATTTACTCTGTCTCCGTTTGCATCAAACTCATAATCCCTGAATTCAATACCCAAAGCTATTAGCTCTTCAGGCCCTAATAGTTTAGCGCTTACTTCCATTTCTCCAACAGGATAAACGTAGTTATAGAAATCTAAGCCTTCTCCACCGATCATCTTCAAAACGCCAAATAAAGCGGCTGTTCCGATTCCGATCATAAAACCTTCAGGAGATAAAGATAAATTAATATACGCTATGTTAGATGCGCTTTCGCCGGGAGCATTCATAAGAAGGGCAAATGGGTTGAATCCGTCACTCTCATATCCGGCGTACCCTGTATTTAAAGGCCCCTCTAAAACTTCCTGGTCTTCTCTCTCTCTGACTCCATATATTTCCAGCAATTCGGTTAAGAAGAAGTATCCATTATCAATTTGAACTGGCTGGAGGTTAAATCCTTCCGCATTTATGTAAACCTTTCTCCCAACATAAATAAACGAGAAGAGTTCTTCATACTGCTGAACGCCGTTATAAATTACTTCGTGATTTCTGTCTCTCAGATATACCGCAAAATTGGTATCGTAGAAGTTTGCTTCCTCAAACCACTGAGTAAGATTAATATTTCCAATAATTTCCAGCTGGAAATGAGCGCTAACTGTTCTTAATAGTCTGATAACTGGAGCAAGACCCAATCCTCCGATTGTGTCAGCAATTCCACCAACTGGAAGTTTACCAAGAAGTCCATCCACTGTTTCATCAAGATGGAATTGAGCGTTTCCGTCCCCGTCTATATCAAAATTAAGTCTGAGCTCTGCATAAATCGTCTGCAGGTTAGTCGCTAAAGCATATTCTTCGGGGTGAAGATCTCCTTCAGGCATAATCACGGTATCATCTAAATTAAGCGATATACCCCCAAGAGTAAGTCCTATATCGTACTTACCAACTCCCAATGCAAGACCCAATAAGTCATTTGTGGGTTGAGGCCAGAACTCATTCAACGGATCCAGTCTAGCCATAATTCCAAGTTGTAAGTACATATCGTCGTTTAGAGCTTCTCTTACGAGTTCGCCTAAATCTACGGCGGTTGTAACTGTTTCAGTATGCCCCTCTATTTCTATTTCTTGCGATGTTTCCATCTTAAATGCTGAAAGCATTGCGAAAACTAGAGCACCCATAACATTTATTATTACTCCACGGCTATTGCCGAGGATAATGTGCAGATAGGGCATAAGATCTTCGCCAGTCAAGGGAGCGTTCAAAGGAGACCCGCGAGTAGAATTCTCGTCTCCTTCCTCTAATCCGCCTAGTTCATCTTCTTCCCCGCTGTTTGCAGATAAATCGCTATTTAAATTATCTAAATACGACTGGTTTGAAGGACCCATTATATCGTTTGCAGAGGAGGAGGAGTTGCTTGGGCCGTTATCTATATAATAATCATCATCGCCTGGCACATCGGGATAATAGTCATAAATGTCTTTATCTCCGAAAACTCCAAGGGACAGGATATTCCCAAGGGCCTGATTGATCTTCAGCTTATGTACGCCAATGGCGCTGCCATCAAGATATGCCGTTCCATCTTTTACATATATAAAGATACCCTTGGTTGTTACTCCGCCAAATCCATCATCATATTCGGCATCTATTCTTAGCATAAGTTCTATATTGACTAAAACCCACAGGAAATCGCCGGTTTTAATTGATTTCAGCAGAGGGCCCATAGGAACAGCAACTTCAACTGAGAATAACATTCTTCTTGCACCATAGTTTAAGTTCTCAATAATCGCGCCAAAGTCAGCCTTTGAGAATAAAGTTGAAATCAATCCGGTCAGATCAATTGCAGTATTGGTAGAAGGATTGTCGGGAGTGAAAACGGTATCCTCTGCATTTAAGGATAACGTTCCTGTCAGGGACAACTTGATTCTGTGTTCTTCCATAAGAACAGGATTCAGATAATAGTATGTATCGTCGTTAGCGATATTTCTGTAGAAAGTATCATCTGGGTTTATCGATACATTGATACTCCCAAGCTCAAACTGTAATTTTAATACATCAACTGCTATTGCGTTAATTAGCAACATGGCACTTCTTGTCTCTCCAGGAACTCCTGTCGGGATAGCTCCAGGAGCGAGTTCAAGGCTTACTGAAAGGTCATGTCCTACGAAGAAGTTATCCACTTTAAACCCGGACATCTCGGAAGGAATGTATGTAACATCATCATCCGGATCGTCTGTACCCTGCGTCAATACAATAATCCCCTCCCTTAAATATCTAATTTGTTCGGGGGAGAGATACTCAGGGTCCGGATCATCTGGGTCTAGTTGTGGCTTGGGTGTGAGCAAGTTCCCAATCAAAGTCTGAACAAGAGCGTATATGGCAGCAGAGGAAACAGTCAACGCTATAGGAGCACCGTTTATGGAGTAATACTCCGATTCGGAGGCTATTGCGAGTACTATAGCTGTAGCTGTCTTAACGGGAGGAGCAACCTCGCCATCCGCATTTAGAGGTAGGGTTAAGCCATTATTCCCTTCGTATAAAGGATTAAACTCGGTGTTAGAAGCCCCATCGGGAATCCCGAGATTTGCAAGGTCAGCAAATTGTTCCATATATTCTGTGAATTTCGCAAAATTTGTAACCTTGATTTTATCAGCGATATCAAATGCAGTTCCGCCAATATTTGTCAAATCAGCATAGATACCTAAATCATAACTTTGGGTGGTGTAATCCCAAGTACTGATAATGCTTACACTGAGAATGTCTCCCTTCACATAAGTTTCATCTGTCTTGGGTTTTTTACTTAAAGCAAAACTTACTTTAAGGTTCGAAAGGTTAAGTATATCTATAATGGCATCTATTTCATAATAAATAGTCCCGCCGAATGTCGCATCCTCTCCATCATTAATTTCGTTGTCTATAATTTCCATTATGAAGCCGAAATCCAGAAGCTTAAGCATATCTATTGTAGATTTATTCTGTTCAAGATATTCAGCATGCAAACCTTCAAGAGTGTAAGGAATCCCTGCCTGGTCTCTTCTTATCGACTCTTGCATTACCCATTCTTCCTCGGCAAAGAGTTGGCTTCCTTCAACTATCTTTATAGCTTCGGCCAAAACATGTGAGAACGATTGGATATTGCCGGTAGCTCCGGTGTCCGGATCTTCTCCATTCACTGGTGCGGTTATTTCTAATGTGATAGCTCCCCCTAAGTTTGCACCAATCGTGGATAGTTCGGTAACAACTCTGTAAAGGGCCTTATCTTCCTCTGTCATTGTAATTTTGAATTCAGGGACTAGCCTGAGTGTGTCAATCGCTAAGCTTAATTCGAAGAATTCTGCACCCAGCTCTTTAACTCCCAGTCCCAGCTCTATCTTCAAAGGTTTAGAGGACAACTCTAAATCCACCTTAACATCCAGATTATCCAGATATGACCCTATGTCCAATCCGAAGGTGGAAAGTAATCCAACTATAGTTGCTTTCGTAATAGATACAGCGATGCCGTGTTCTTTCAGCATTATGTTTATGTATGTGCTTAGTATATCCGCATTATTCAATTCTCCGTCTAGCTCACTCTCCTCGGGCAACTGACCAAATACTGGAACTGTATTTGAAGGTATTGTTCCAAGCTGTTCTTCTGGTTGAACAGGAGTACTGCTTCCAGAGCCAAGGGTTTCAACTAATTCAGCTATAAGTGCATTGGCTTCGGGCACGCGTATATATTCAATATTAAGCAAGAAGGTCTGAGCATGAATGAAGAGCTCTCCATCTATAAACTTCACCGCCATAACTGGCTTTAAGGGACGAACCATCTGGTGAGTAATAGGATCTTCAACAAGAATTGTAGGATCATCATACCTATAAGTAGCGAACTGAATGGCTAAAGATGTCTTTTGAATGGATTCAAAATCAATACCCGAATCCATATTCTTAATAAGGTTTGCAATCTCAGAAATGTCTATTCCCGCTTCAACGGAGAAGAATAATGCTCCATCTACAATTCCTAAGAACTCGATAACTGCTTCTATATCCATATCCGGTAGCAATCCTTCAAGTATCGGAGTAAGTGAAATCATGTTGTAGCTTATGCCATCCGAGTTTACAACACCTTCTATGGTGTCCGAATGAACCTTAATGTTTCCTCCCAAAGTGAAGTAAACTGTTTCAGGAAGACCATTTTCGCTCATATTGAAATTGACATTAGTTGGAATTTGTACGTCAAAGAGTTCTTCAGGCATAAGAGCTACTTTGAAATCTTCCAGTTTAATCGCTAAATCTAATACTTCCACTCCAGTGGTCAGTTCAAATGTAATTCCTTCATCTCCGTAGCCAAGTCCGATATATGTGTCTTTAATTGCAATTGGAAGCTCACTCGATAAAAGAAGAGCAAGCAATCCGGCAATTACTTCTTTGCCAAGATTAATGGATACAGCCTCAGGAGAAATCATTACCTGTATCGCTATTGCAGCAGGATTATCAAGAGTAGCATATCTCGCGACACTGTCCAAATTAAATAGACTTGGAACATTGCCCGCTGTTGGTGATGGTGACTCAGGGGAAGCACTCATAGCCTGGATATCCTGTATGAGTTTAGAAGCATTACTTATTCCAAAACTAGGTATACCAAAGTACTCTAACTCTAGATATAAATTATTATTTTTCAAATATATGCCAAGTATTGTGGGATTTAATGGATCTCTTCTGTTGTACAGCCTTATTGCCGCTTCTGAAGCCCAAATATCATTGATATTAATGTTCCCAACTATCTCATATCCAAGATCCAGTTCAAAATCAGATAAATCAAACTGTAATGACAAACCTTCAACTAGTCCTGCAAGCATATCATTGATATAGTCATTGATATAGTTGTCCTCTTCAGAAGATATTCTAAAGTAACCTGCAATCCTTAGGCCAATGGACAAATCCTCTATAAAGTCATTTAATTCAAGATAATCCTCTTGTTTAAACACTTCCCCTGTGGAAAACAAGTTGGTTTGACCGGTCCTGATTCCGATGTCCTTAAGGATATCCAGTTCCAGACTTAACGCATCAATTGTATTGTCCCCGCTATCCAAAAGTGCCAGATAAATATTTAAATATCCATCCTCAAGATAGCGTTCCCCTTGCTCATTTTCCTGATAATTCAAATTAAGAAGCTGAAGTCTTAAATGCCCTCTTATTTCAGGCAGGCTGAAAGGCTGATTAAGAACGACCATAAGAGCGCTCAGGGTATTTGCCGCTAAAACCGCAGAAAGACTTCCTACTTGAGAATCAATCTCTATTCTCTCTAGCGCGGACCCAATTACTCCCATTATGTCAAAGCCACCACCCTCTTCTTCATCCTCGGCAGCCATCCTCAACATAGCTTCTACTATCTCTGGGCTGGGATTATTAATAAATCCATCTCCAGAAGATAGATATATAGTTCCGAGCAAGAATTTGACGGCATCAGCAGCGGTGCTAGCGAACCCGAAATTATCAGTAGAATCAACTACAAATCCCAGCAAGGAATTAGCAGGCTCTCCTTGACTTAACAGTCCGGAAATCATCCCCACTATATCCAAAGACGCCAGAGTATCTCTTAAACCAAGATTGGAATATTTGAGTTTCGGGATTGTACCAATGGAGGAGAAACCTCCTATTTGATCTTCCAGATTCTTTAAATCCTGAAGATTAATGAACAAGCTGTCCTGAGCTCCGTCAAAATACAACGAAATGTATGTAACCCTTGGATCGTCAGGGTTGTAAACATCCACTTTAAGCTGGATTTGCTCCATTCTCAAAATATTAACGTTTGCAGCAATTCTGTATGCGAATTTGAGCGCATCAGTCTCGGTGACTCCGATTGACAACATAACATTCTCAAGGAATGTGCCCAGCATATCGCTTAAATCGATTCCTGTAGGAGAGGTCTGTTCCATTCCAAGGGTAATGTCTCCAGTCATCAAAAGGTTATAATCAGTTTGGAAGGCAATCGTGGCTCCGCTTGGATCCCTGTAGACAGTTGCATTCGCATATGATTCTCTCTCAGCAGCCGTATCTACCATTTCATAATTGTCCCAAACAGGCTCCTTGAAGTATGTTAATTCATTCAAGGTAATGCCAAAGCCTACCTGATTGGTAAGGTCCGTTCCATTTCCATCCGCACCAAGAAGAATCTTTATCTTTAAAGAATGCAAAGGATCTTTTTGGTCTATTTCCACACGAGCTGAGTGAATCCCGATTTTTCCTAAAGGATTGATCATCGGTTCTGATTCAGGGTCGGCATTTGGATCCGGAGCGGGAATAAACATCGAGACTAAATTATTTATGTCTCTGTTATCTAAGTCAATAGAAATAATCCATTTCTCAAGGGAAGGATCTCTTCCGGGCACTGTAAGATTCTCTGTGATAACGGAAAGTAAAGCCATAATATTAATTCCGCCACCTTCTTCTTCCTCGCCTTCAGCATTGTCTGGACCCTGTTCAACTTCTTCAGTTTCTGGGGCGATATAGTCTGGATTAAGGAAAGGTTCCAAGGTTGGCATAAGCGAGCTTAAAAATGAGTTAATACTAAATCCGACCAGCTTGATATTAGGCAAGAATTGCCCTGTTAAAGTCGTAAGAGCAGAAAAGTTGAGATAGAGAGCATTGTCACCTATGTATACGCGTATTATAGGTAAACCGTTCATCAGAATTGAAGCTTCAGCTTTTGTCTGCAACGGATTAAAGAAATCCAGACCAACCTTCACATCCACAGTAAACTCATACCTAGTTTGATGAGGGAACTGAATAGGCATATTTCCAAGAGCGCCCAAATCGGCGTTAAGGAAATCGCCCAATATATCATTTAAGGTGATTTGACTGTTTTCATCAGCCTCAACAAACAGACTGAGTGAAAGTCCCAGGTTTCCAATCCCAGCTTCCTCATATCTGGTATTCTGTCCAGAAGCGCCAAATCCGTATCCGGTAAATTTGATAGGGGTCTTAGTCGTTGATGCGCCAATTCTAAGAGGGTTAATTTTAATATCTACGTTAAACTCTTCAATGGCCTTGTTTCCGTTTGCGGCTATAGTTTCGGGAGTTGTGTACTGGTTAGCAAGTCTGGCCGAATCCACTGTTTCGGTAGTATCAATACTTATTCCCAATCCTTTGAAAACAAAAAGATCCTCGGTAAATTCTTCTCCCAGGTCATCAATTTGTGTAATAGGCATTTTTTCTGTCAATGCCGAGAGGTACATGTGCATATCTTTGGGCCAGTTTTTATTTATAAAATCAGACAGACCAAAGCCAATTAATTGTCTCATCAAGGGGTCAAAGTCAGGCAGTCCAAAGCCAGTCCATGAAATAGTAATACCCTCTCCTATCGGAATTCTTGTCTTCAACATACCTAGGATGCTGTTGATTTCCAATCCATATGCAATGTCCTTATTCATAAACTCAAGCTCGTCATTCTGATTGTATTGCGTGACCAAAACGTTTTTCTTACTGAATAACAACGCCTGAATAAGCGGCATGAAGCCATCGATTGTCTCTATTCCGGTTGAACCAAGAAGTACTCCTCCGAGAAGCATGGTAATGTCCAGCCCGCTTCCCGCAAGGCCCTCATAAATCAGTTTTCCGATTTCTGTAAAATTCAGTTCGCGAGTATAAAATTCATTACCCGCGACATTGACATAAAGCGTCTTATCAAAATAGTACAGACCTAAAACAGTCCGGCCATAGATATCATCCCTAACCTCAATGAATACCTCACTTCTTGAGTTAGTTTTCAAATTGATGTTCATTTTCAAATCAATTGTCAGCTTGGTGGAAACGTCCTTCTTTCTTACATTGTCCACTCCGAAATAATCGTATTCATAATCGATTGAGGTGTCTATTACAAACCATTCTGGGTCTTCACCAGGATCGGGATAAGCTTTTTTATAGTTGTCCAAAGCTTCTTCGAGTTGAGGCTTGGCTTTGTCCATATCCATTTTATCGACCTGGCGAACGTCCTCAACAACGTCAATTTCTCCTCCGGGAGTTACTCCATCGTCGTTAAAATCTTCTGGATTTCTTGGGGAACACGCAAAAAGAAGGACCACAAGTGCCACAGCGAGGGTAAGAACTAAGAGTTTTGCAATAAGGTGTTTCTTCATTGTTCCCTTTGGTTGCTTATATATATATTAATATAAAGCGCCAACCGCAACTTAAGACTACTCTTTTGAGACTTGTGTGTCAATATATATACGCGAGCGCGTTTTTTTACATGTTGAATTTTATGTGAACGGGTTGCGTTTTTCCACAACACAATCCACAATTATCGGAGTTGTCCACACCCCAACAATCACCATTTTCACCAATTTTCTCTATTTTGCGAATAGTTCTCTCCTTAAAACCCTACTTTTACCCCGAATGTGAATTTATTGTGAACGACAACTGAAACTTTACAAAAGTGTCCTTGAAGCACTCTCTTTTACTTCTTTTTATCTAAAAACGGTCCCTTTTTTTCTGAAAACCCCGAGACAAGGAGATCCCTAACAATAATTCCATCGTCCACCGGCCCTTTCCATCCATCTCTGCAATAATCTCTCAAAAGGTCCAAAAAATTCACCCATCATTAGCGGGTGAATTAATAAGATATCTTATTTCAATTCAATACTTTTTTGCTCTTTTATCAAACCAACAACTCATCAATAAATTTCTTGACTTTGCTTACGATGAATTCTTTTGGATCAAGCGAATCATCTTCAATTAGCGGCGTCAAGTCCATGGCATAGGCCGCTGATTCATACTGGTCAACGCTATGGGAAGCAGCATAGGTTGCATTAGCGATCCTTCTTCCTGAAGATGCTTTTTCATAACTTTTGCCGCCAGCAATTTGACTCTCATAAACTGAGATCAACTTGTTTAAAATCTCCTCGTATCCAGTAAGGTCAAACACTACCTTTTCCTCATCTGAAAGCCAGTCCAGACTTCTCCATACCTCACAGCCATAGAGTCTCAAAGGTCTCTGATCTGGTGGTAAAGACCGAATTGCCCTGATACATTTTTTTGCTACCGCAACATGTGTCGGGTGCTTGTCAGCAAGGTTGTGCGTATAAATTACAGAGGGCTGATAGTGCTTAATTATCTCAACGTAATCATTAATCTGATCCTCATTATTCATGTCTTTTATTTGAGCGCTGTTGTAGTCTAATTGAATCAATGCTGCGTAATCTCCTAACTCAGCCGCAGTCCTTTGCTCAACCTTTCTGATGTCTCTCATTTCCTTATCGGTAACATTCGCAAATTTACCAGCTCTGGCACTTCCGGCCCCATCTGCAGTAACAACAGCTACCAAGCCAAAAGCTTGACTTTGGTATCCCCGAATTATTGCTTGTGGACACATTATTTCGATATCGTCTTGATGCGCAGCGATCGCCAAATCGGTGTATATGTCTTTTTTACCTTCTGTGATTTCTGCTCTTTCATTAAGTTTCATACCCTTTCTCTCCTTTGAAAATACTCAATTTTTTTTACCATACCGTGTCTATTTTTTCAGTCTTATTTTCCTGATTTCTAAACACTAATTTTTCCAAATCTTCATATTTTTCCGCCACCAAACCGCTAGGTTTATAAGCTTATTTATCTTCAGTTTTTATATTATTTTTCTAATACCGAATCTATCCTTCAAACTATAATAGTGTTGCAGTGTATGATTGTCCAAGCCTTCTTGATTTCTCATCTGGGATTATTATTTCTATATCAGAACCTTGGTTTTTTAGGATTTCTTTGGCTTTTAAAAGCAATGTATCTCCGCCCGTTCCACTTGCCACCCGGCCTAAAAGAAGAACTTTTTTCAAGGGGTAAAACTGCTTGTACCAAAGGATAGAATACCCAAAGTATTCTCCTAATTTTTCAAAAATCTGTATGGCTCTGTTGTCCCCTGAATTAGCCATCTTTTGGACTACTTTAAGCTTTTCTGCAAGAGAAAGACTTTCATCCATTTCTATGTTTATTTCCTTGGCGAGTCGTATTACAGCATCTTGCGAATGGTATGCGCTTCCTACTCCTTTGTCCCCGCTCCATTCGTCCTCGGGAGCATTGATATTTGCATCCACCGGAGCAAAAGCAAGTTCATTAAGGTATCCTTTAATATTGAAGTTTTCATCAACATAACCCGCAGCTTCACTCGTGCCCATGGCGATCCCTAGCATTCTTCCCTGTCCAAGTGAGAACGCTCCTGCAAGAGCTGCGACATCTCCATCATTAGCTACTTTAACCGGGCAAGAATAATCTTTTGCCAGATTTTTGTATATAGGAACGATTTTTTCGGAATATACTTCTTGAGGGACTTTCAGAAAGAGAGAAGCCACTCTTATCTCGTTATTAACGACTATTCCTGCCGTCGATACCCCAATGGCATCCACTCTTCCTCCCAGGGCTTCCTTTGCCCTGTCTATGCTGTCCTTAATACCTTTTATGTGATACTCGGGGTCTGAATTAAGCTTTGGAAACCATATGTCCTCGGAATCAAAAATTACTTCTCCATCAATCGTTGCAGTCACTTTTCTGTCCGATCCGCCAGCATCGAAGCCTATCTTGTACCCTCTCTTTTCCATTGAGGCCTTAAGAGGTATTTCTTTTTCTTCAGGAAAGTCTTTTTCTTCTACATCTATAAATTGCAGGCTTTTACCATAAACCTTACGCATGAATTCGTAGTCGAAACTTCGATCTCCCTCTTTCGAATAGATCCTTTTTAATCCTTCGGATACTTTTCTGTTACCAGAAAGATAAAACCTGTAGCCACCATATGCCCAAAGCATGAATTTGACAATTCTTTCTATGTAGATCAGGTTTTCTTCCTCATGTCCGCTTTGGAAAATATGCGTCTTGTAAACTTTTATCTCTCCCTCACCTCTTTCTAAGGCAAGCAAGTAGCTCTCCTTATTCGTGCCTAAAGAAGATAAGAATTCCTTTTGCCAAAGAAACATCGGTTTATAATCTTTATCTAACATACCTCTCTCCTATTGCTGAATAAACATCGGATTAAAATTTCTATACAGCATGGCTCTCCTAATAAATATAATACTA